>ERZ808278.877-NODE-877-length-15563-cov-4.262510_pt1 | contig 15563 bp, 21 predicted proteins | sample MGYA00521239_ERZ808278 | MGnify/ENA primary metagenome ERZ808278 (study PRJEB31516, sample SAMN03275600) | gut metagenome | biome: mammalia-associated habitat; material: feces | host: Papio cynocephalus | place: Kenya | collected 2012-07-17 ... | reverse complement strand
AGAGCTACCTGGGGCGGGACTACCGCGACCCCGAGGGCTACCTGTTCTCGCCGACGTGGTTCTGCTAGGGGGCGCGGGATGGGCTATGACAGGGAGTTCGTGCTGATGCCAAAGGACGAGGTCAGGGCGCTGCGCAGGGCGTTGAGGGCGCGCGGCGGCGAGACGCTGGCCTCGCTGCTGGTGAAGGTCGCCGAGAAGAGGTCGGGGGCGCTGGGGTGGCGCGCGTAGAGGTGTGCGTGCCGGGGCGCTTCCCCGGCCTCAACGAGTACGTTCGGGCGTGCAAGTGCCCGCAGTCCAGGGCGCGCATGAAGCGCGAGTGCGACGAGCGGGTGGCGTGGGCGTGCGTGGGGGCGAGGTGCCCCGCGTTCGCCCCGCCCGTGACGGTGACGGTGGACTGCTACGAGCAGGACGCCCGCAGGGACGCGGACAACGTCCAGGGCATGGCCCGCAAGTTCGTGCTGGACGGCCTGCAGAGGGCGGGCGTCATAGGCAACGACTCCCGGCGGTGGGTGCCGCAGCCGCCGGGGGGCCTCGTGGCGGTGGACAGGGAGCGGCCGAGGGTGGTGGTGACCATAGAGGGCGAGGTGGCGGAAGATGGGTAATCTTGGGGAGAGTTCCCCAAACATGAAAACGACACGGAACCGAAGGCGCGTCACCGACGCCGAGGTGGCCTACATCCAGGCGCACCCGCTGGACACGGCGGAGAGCCTGGGGGCGTGGCTGGGGCGCACGGCGTCGAGCGTGGCCCACATACGGGAGCGCTTCGGGCGGGCGTCCGAGCGGCGCGGGGTGTGCTGGCGCTGCGACGGGCGGCCCGTGTGGGAGGAGTCGCGCGAGGCGCTGCGCATGGGGCTGTGCAAGGGGTGCTACCTTGAGGAGCAGGCCATGCGCGCCGAGGAGGACGCGCTGAGCAACGCGGTGCGGCAGAAGAGGTTCCGAGAGAGGCAGAAGGGAGACAGATGAGGGTCAAGGAAGTGCCGATAGGCGAGGTCAGGCCGTACGAGCGCAACCCGCGCCTGAACGACGGCGCGGTGCAGGCGGTGGCCGAGAGCCTCAAGGAGTTCGGCTGGCGGCAGCCCATCGTGGTCGACGCCGACGGCACGATCGTGGCGGGGCACACCCGCTACAAGGCGGCGCAGGCGCTGGGGATGCAGACGGTGCCGGTCACGGTGGCCTCCGACCTGACGCCCGAGCAGGTGCAGGCGTACCGGCTGGCGGACAACAAGGTGGGCGAGCTGGCGGACTGGGACGTGGATTTGCTGGCAGGCGAGCTGGACGGGATATGCGACATCGACATGGAGGGGTTCGGGTTCACCGACGCCGACCTCATGACGTCGTTCGAGCGCGGCATGGCCAGGGCCGGAGACATGGCGGACTCCGAGGAGTACAGCGAGTTCATCGACAAGTTCGAGGCCAAGAAGACCACCGACGACTGCTACACGCCGGCCGAGGTCTACGACGCCGTGCTCTCTTGGGCGCGCGGGGAGTACGGCCTGGGGGACAGGCGCGTCGTGAGGCCGTTCTACCCCGGCGGCGACTACCGCGCGGAGAGCTACCCCGACGGGTGCGTGGTCGTGGACAACCCGCCGTTCTCCATCCTGTCGGAGATAGTCGGCTTCTACCTTGAGCGCGGGGTTGACTTCTTCCTCTTCTCGCCCTGTCTCACCAACATGGGCGTCGGCGCGGGCGACCCGAGGGTGTGCCACGTGCTGACCGACGTCACGGTGACCTACGCAAACGGGGCCAGGGTGAACACGTCGTTCCTGACGAGCCTTGAGCCGGGGTGCGTCGTGAGGAGCGCCCCGGAGCTGCAGCGCGCCGTGTGCGAGGCCGACGACGCCAACGTGCGCGGCGGGCGGCCCCCAGTGGAGCGCGTCGAGTACTCCTACCCCGACGAGGTCGTGACCTCGACCATGGTGGGCTACCTGTCGAAGTACGGGGTGGAGTGGCGAGTCGGGCCTGGCTCCGTGTCGTTCACCAGGGCGCTGGACTCGCAGGCCGAGGCGGGCAAGGGCATCTTCGGCTCGGGGTTCCTGCTGTCCGAGAAGGCCGCAGCCGAGAAGGCCGCAGCCGAGAAGGCCGCAGCCGAGAAGGCCAAGAACAAGAAGGACGGCTCCCCGCGCGTGGTCGAGTGGTCGCTCAGCGACCGCGAGCGGGAAATCGTGGCAGGGCTTGCGTGAACTTGCCCCGCGACGATGGGACGGGTCGCAAGACGGCCTACGCGGTGGACTGGGACTGCGTGGTGCCGAAGATCGTGTGCGGTGTGTACGCAAGGGTATGAGTGCCGTCCGCGATGCTTGAGTCTAGGCCGAAATGATGCCGTTTCAGCCCCCGATGTGATACAATGCCCCCGTCGGAAGGAGCGCGCATGAGGTTCGAGTGGGACGACGCTAAGGCCGAGGCGAACGAGGCCAAGCACGGCGTGACGTTCGAGGAGGCGACGGAGCTGTGGGACGACCCGCACATGGTCGCCGTCGAGGTCACGCGCGGTGGTGAGCGACGCAAGCTGGGCATCGCACGCATGTGGGGCTCGTGCTGGCTGGCGGTGTATGTCCAGCGCGGCGAGGCGGTGCGCATCATCTCGGTGCGCAGGGCGACGGAAAAGGAGGCGGCGCTTTATGACAGAGAGGCCAACCGATAGCATGACCGCAGAGGAGTTCGACGCCTACGTGGACGACGGCGGGGACGTGTCCGCGCTGTTCGAGGGCGCGGAGCTTGAGCACCCGGGGCGCAGGGCATCGCCCACGCGCGTGGTCATCACGCCCACGGCCCAGGTGCTCGAAGGCCTGGACGCCGAGGCGGAGCGCAGGGGCGTGAGCCGCAGGGCCGTCATCAACACGGCGCTGTACGAGTGGCTGCGCGAGGAGCGCAGGCGCGACCCGGCGGCATAGCGCAACGCAACCAGGCATGCGCACGGCCAGGGGCCGTCCTTCGGGGCGGCCCCTTTCTGCGTTTGAGGGGCCGTTAACGGCCTGGTAGGATGGCCGCATGAACGATGAGAACCTGGTGCCCCACAGAATCGATAGCGCGAGCAAAGCGCGAGAGCTGGGCCGCAAGGGCGGCATAGCCTCGGGCGTCTCGAAGCGCGCCAAGAAGGACATGGCGGCGCTGGCCCGGATGGTGCTGGAGCAGCCCGCCGGGGGCAAGACGCGCGACGTGGTGCGCCGCCTGATGCCGGAGGCGGGGGAGGGCGACCTGACGCTGGGCGCGGCCACGGTGGTGGCGCAGGTCGACCAGGCGCTCAAGGGGAGCACCAAGGCCTTCGAGGCGCTGGCCCGCGTGTCCGGGGCGGGCGCGCAGGGGCCGCAGGAGGCCGGGGAGAGGCCGTTCAGCGCCGACTACGCGCTGCTGCTGGCCGACCCGTACATGCGCTACCACAGGGCCGTGTGCGCCGGGGCGGGCGGGGACTACTTCGCCACGGGCGGGCGCGCCTCGGCGAAGTCGAGCTGGGCGGCGCTGGAGATAGTGGGCGGGATGATGCGCGACCCGAGGGCGAGCGCGCTGGTGATGATGCGCGTGGGCAAGGACATGCGCAGCTCCGTCGCCACGAAGGTGGGCTGGGCCATAGACATGCTGGGCGTGGGCGGCGAGTGGGCCATGGCCAAGAGCCCGCTCGAATGGGTGCGCGCGGGCACGGGGCAGAAAATCATGTTCAAGGGCGGCGACGACACGGCCAAGTCCAAGGGCTTCGAGCCGCCGCTGGGGACGTACTTCGCCTTCACGTGGTTCGAGGAGTTCGACCAGTTCGAGTGCATGGGCGACCTGCGCACGGTGCTCCAGTCCGTCACGCGCGGCGCGCCCGAGGGCGCTCCCTTCTTCCGCCTGTACACCTGCAACCCCCCGCGCACCCGCGCGCACTGGGCCAACGTGGAGCTGGCCGCGCGCGAGGCCGAGGGCGGCAACGTGGTGCGCACGACCTGCCTGGACGTGCCGCCCGAGTGGGTCACCGACCAGCAGCGGCAGGACATGGAGCGCCTGAAGGCCCTCGACCCCGAGAGCTACCGCCACGAGTACCTGGGCGAGCCGGTGGGATACGGCGCGGCGGTGTTCCCCAGGGCCGAGGTGCGCGAGGTGACGGGCGAGGAGCGCGAGGGGCTGGACAGGCTGTACTACGGCGTGGACTGGGGCTTTGCGGCCGACCCGTGGGTGTGGGTGGAGGTCGCCTACGACCGCAGGACGCGCACGCTGTACGTGCTGCGGGAGATGAGCGGGCGGGGCCTCTCGAACCGGGAGACCGCCGCCATGGTGGCCGGGGCCATGGCCGAGACGCCCTACGCGCCCGTGGAGTGCGACAGCGCCGAGCCGAAGAGCGTGCAGGAGTACAGAGACCTGGGCATACAGGCGCGCAAGGCACCCAAGCAGGGCTTCCACTCGGTGCGCGACTCGGTCAAATGGCTGCAGAACAGGACGGCCATCGTCATCGACCCGGCCTGCAAGCTGGCGGCGGCGGAGTTCCCCGCCTACGAGTACGAGAGGCGCGGCGACGAGGTGACGGGCAACCTGCCCGACCGCGACAACCACGCCATAGACGCCGTGCGCTACGCCTGCGCCTCGCTCATCGACGACCGCTCGAACATCTAGGCCCACGTTACTGGCCCCCGACAATCGCCCGAAAAGGCCGGGCGAGAGGGGCTGGGGATGTACCAGAAGAGCGGGTTTCCGGGGTGGGCCGTAAAGGAGCTGAAGCAGGCGGGGTACAGCCCGCAGAACGTCATGGACGCGTACATACCCGAGTGGTGGGGGTGGTACACGTGCACGGCGTCGTGGTTCGCGGACGACTCCAGCCCATATAAGCGCAAGATGACGCTGCACCCGGCGCGAAAGGTGTGCGACGAGTTCGAGCTGCTGATGCTGGACGGCGACCTGTCCGTGTCGTGCGAGTCCGGCCCGGCCGGGGCCGCCGAGTGGCTGGAGGGCGCGGCCCCGGCGCTGCTGGGGTCGCTGTGGGGCTTCGTGAGCCGCTACATGGCGCTGGGAACCGGGGCGCTGGCCGTCGACCTGTCGGGCGTGGGGCGCGGGGCAAGCGAGGGGGCCAGGGCCGTCGTGAGGACGTTCGACGCCGACGAGCTGTGCCCGCTGGCGTGCGACGCGCGCGGGGCCGTGAGCGCCGCGTTCTGCCGCCGGGTGGTGGTGGGCGGCCGGGAGTACCTGATGCTCCAGGTGCACGAGCCGGCCGGCGGCGGTTACGAAATCAAGACGTGGATGCACGAGCAGGCGGGCACGGAGGCACCCAGGCGCGTGCACGTGGAGGGCGTGGCCGAGGAGGTGCTGACCGGGTGCCCGCTGCCGACGTTCGCGCTGGCCAGGCCCGCCGTGCCCAACGAGCTGGAGCCGAACACTCCGCTGGGCGTGGCGGTGTTCGAGGCATGCGTGCCGCAGCTGATGGACGTTGACGCCAAGTACGACGACTGGCACTGGTCGCCGCGCCTGTGCCGCCCGCGCGTGGCGGTGGACGAGCGCGGCCTGGTGGTCAACCCCAAGACGGGCGAGCACGAGTTCGGCTCCACCATAGACCAGATGCTCTACAAGGCCGTGGGGGCGGGCGGCGACTCGTCCGTGCCGGTGACCGTGGTCGCGCCCGACCCGCGCATAGCGCAGCTTGAGCAGGCCCTCAGCGCCGCGCTGGGCGTGCTGGGCGACCGCGTGGGGTTCGGCCCCAACTACTTCCGCTTCAACGCCTCCGAGAACGGGGGGCTGTACAAGACCGCCACCGAGGTGGCGAGCGGCAACCAGCGCCTGATGCGCGCGGTGCAGCGCCACGAGACCGTGCTGGGCGGGGCGGTGGAGTCCGTGCTGGCGGCGGCGTTCCTGTGCGAGCGCGCGCTGCGCTCGGGCGCGCTCGCCTCGCCCGAGGACGCCCCCGTTTTCCGCGTGCGCTGGGACGACTCCATCATGGAGGACGACGCGGCCAAGCGCGCGGCCATGAAGGACGACATCGCGCGCGGCCTGTGCCCGGCGTGGCTGTACCCCATGGAGTACTACGGCATGACAGAGGCCGAGGCAAAGGCGTTCGTCGCCGGGGGAGAGGCCCCCGAGGGCGACGGCGAGGAGTTCTAGCGCATGGCAACGGCGTTCGAGATGTACGTGAACGCCGTCGTCCACGGCGCGCAGGAGCGCTACGTCTCCGAGCTGACCGGGCGGCTGGCCTCCGACTTCGCCAAGTGCGTGCGCAACCCCGACGTGTGGGCCGCGCACATGCAGGGGGCGCGCAAGCTCGACCTGATGGGGCTGTACGCCAAGCACGAGAAGTCGCTCACCGCCGAGGCGCGCAAGGCGTTCCAGGAGGCGCTGGGGGCCGAGGACGACGAGCTGGTGAAGGGCCTGCACTCCACGTGGGGCAAGGTCGGCGGCAAGACGGTCGCGGGCCAGTGGGTAACGAACCACGTGAAGAACGTCATAGCCGAGGCCGCGCGGGGGTTCGCCGAGATCGTGCAGCGCCAGAACGTGGCGCTCGCCACGACGGCGGAGGCGCGCTGGTACCAGGTGACCGCCGAGGCCGTCACGGCGCGGCTCATGGGCAAGCCGCTGACGGACGTGCTTGAGCAGGGGTGCGCCGAGATGGCGGCGGCGGGCGTGGAGACGGTGGACTACAAGAGCGGCGTCAAGACGAGCGTGGACGCGGCCCTGCGCCGCCACGCCGTGACGCAGTGGAACCAGGCGCGCAACGACGTGCTGTTCAGCCGCATGGACGAGCACGGCCTCGACCTGGTCATGGTCAGCTCGCACTTCGGCGCGCGACCCTCGCACGCGCTGTGGCAGGGGCGCGTCTACAGCCGCTCGGGCAAGGGCGGCAAGCTGTACCCGCCCCTGGCTCAGTCGACCGGCTACGGCACCGTGGGGGGCCTGTGCGGGGCGAACTGCCGCCACACCATGACGCCCTACATACCCGGCGTCTCCAAGAAGCAGGACACCAAGTTCGCCAAGGAGCAGAAGGCGGCGGGCAAGACCAGCGACGAGCAGTACGCCGACACGCAGCGCCTGCGCGCGATGGAGCGGCGCATCCGCGCCCTCAAGCGCGAGGTCGCGGTCGGCGAGTCGCAGGGCCTGGACATGGCGGCGCAGCGCTCGGCGCTGAAGGCCGCGCAGAAAAAGGCGTCGGACTTCTGCAAGTCGGCCAGGGTGCCGCGCGACTACTCGCGCGAGAGGGCCTACGGGGTCGGCGGGATGGGCAAGACGCCCGGCGCGGTGACGCCGCTGCCGTCGAAAATCACGGCCATAGACTTCAAGAAGGCCGCGCCCGCCGCGCAGAAGCCCGCGAAGGCGGCGGCGAAGCCAAAGGCGGCACCAAGCGCCCAGGCGGCGTCGAAAGCGCCGACAATAGCGCCCACAGCGCCCCAGAAGGGCAAGCTGGACGCGGCGGCGGCGAAGAAGAAGGCGGCGGCGCTCGCCAAGGGCGGGGACGTGCCCTCGTCGGCCAAGGCGGTAGGGTCGCACCCGGCGGCGGACTCCGTGCTGTCGCAGCTCACGCCCGCCCAGATGCACTCGAAGAAGTCGGGCGGCGCGTACGTGACCACGGGCAGCGCCGTAAAGGCCGAGAGGGTCAAGCTGTCGCAGGTGGGCACCGACGGCCCCGCCTCCTACCCGCTCAAGAAGGTGCAGGAGGCCATCGACGGCCTCGTCTCCGGCCGCCACGACGACCCGGTGGTGCTGAGGCACGGCGGCAAGCTGTACTTCCACAAGGGCGCGGTGTACGCCGACGCGGCAAAGGCGCTGGGGCTGGACGAGCTGGACGTGAAGCTCGTGGACGTGGACGCCGTGCTGGGGGCCAAGGCGAAGGCCAAGGCCGCCATGAAGAAGGTCGCGGCCAAGCAGGCAGCGCAGCAGGGAGCGGGCGGCGGCCAGAACCCGAAGGCCGGGCCGCTCGCGGGAATGGGCAAGACGTTCACAGACGACGCCCGGGCCTACGCGTACCACGGGCGGGAGAACTTCGACCGCGCCAAGTGGGACGCGCTGCCCAAGGAGCGCCGCGACGCCGTGCGGGAGTACACGGGCAGCTACTTCCGCGAGGTCAACAAGGCCCTGCGCGACGGCGTATACTCCGCGGGCAAGGCCCCGCGCGACGTGGCCGAGCGCATCGACCGGTGCACCGAGGCCCTTGACGCCTTCGAGGTGGCCGAGGATGTGGTCGTGTACAGGGGCATCGGAAGCATGAGGGCGATGGCGAACTTCCTGGAGGTCACGGAGGCGGAGCTGGATAAGATGGTGCGGGACGGCGCGCTCGGCCAGCTCGTGGGGAACCGCGCCAGCGACGACGCGTTCATGTCCACCGGCGTCTCACCGGGCAAGGCGTGGAGCGGCCCGAAGGTCGTGGCGCTCGTCCCGAAGGGGACGCACGCGCTCTACGTGGAGCCGGTGAGCCGCAACAAGGGCGAGAAGGAGCTGCTCGTCCAGCGCGGTTCGAGGTATGAGGTCGTCAAAGTCGAGCAGAGCGCTAGCGGCGTCACGGCGTACGTGAGGCTCGTAGGCTTCGAGAGGTAGGGGGCAAGGGCATGGAGTGGGACCCGCACGGGAAGTTCGTATGGCAGGACGGCGACAGGTTCGGCCACCCGCCGGACGGCATCAAGTGCCGCAACTGCGTGATGCGCCTGCCGGATTACCGCGACCCTGACGACGGGCACGTGGTCGTGCACGGCTACAAGAAGGGCACGTGCCGCGCGTGGGACGGCGACCCGAACGGCAAGCCGGACTCCGTCCTCTGGCACAACGGCCCGTGCGAGGCGTATTGGCCCGAGGACGACAACTGGATAGGCGACGACCCGATGTAGGAGGGGCCAGAGGCCCCGAGAGAGGAGAGACGATGCCGATAGACGTCATCGCAAGGGTGAGGTGCGACATGTGCGGCCGCGAGGAGACCGTGAGGCTCGCCGACGGCATGAGGGGCGGGCGGGTGCACGACTGCGACGCCCCGCACATCGTGGGCGCGCTCGACGGCTGGGAGCTGCTCGACAAAGACGGGTACGCGGTCAGGGAACCGCACTTCGGCGGGGCGCACACGCTGTGCCGGGGCTGCGCCGCCCGCTTCAAGGGGCAGCTCGACGCGAACCGCAAGGCAATCGAGGGCCTGTTCCAGGGGTAGCGGTTGACCTGCAACGCAGCCGAACACCTGCAAGGCCAAGGGGCCTCCCTCCGGGGAGGCCCCTTTTTTCGTGCCGCGTTACGCCCGCCCGATACTTCGGCCATCCATCCGGGCGGGAGGCAGAGCGCCCGGGCAGTCGCGGCGCGCCCACGGCAAGAGGCGCGGGAAGGAAGGGGCCACATGGCTGAGGAGGACAAGGGAACCCAGGGCACTGGCACCGGCGACGGCGCGCAGGAGCCCGCAGGCGAGCCGCAGGGCGGCACCCAGGGCACTGGCACCGGCGACGGCGCGGACGGCGCTGGAGGCGGCGCACAGGGCGCTCAGGGGGGCACCCAGGGCAACGAGGGCGGCACCGTCAACCGCTACAAGCACGAGCGCGAGGTCGGCAGGCTCAACGACGAGATAGCCGCCCTCAAGGCCCAGCTGGCGGAGGCGCAGGGCAAGGCGGGCGACGCCTCGAAGGTCGCCGAGGAGCTGGGCAAGCTCAAGGCCGAGCTGGCCGACGAGAGGCTGTGCGCCAAGCTGGCCGCCGCCGGGTGCGTCGACGCCAAGGCGGCCAAGGCGCGCCTGGAGGACTTCGGCGGCGACGTGGACAAGCTCAAGGCCGAGTGCCCGTACCTGTTCAAGCAGGCGGAGGCCCCGAAGGTGGGCTCCACCGGAGGCCAACCGGCCACGGGCGGGGCGAGGACGACGGAGAGCCGCATAGAGGCGGCCTTCGCGAAGAGATAGGGATAGGAGGCGCGCATGGCTACGACAAACGGCCCTGTGACCCTTGAGAAGTACGTGGACAAGTTCACCAGCGAGCTGGACAAGAAGGTCGTGGCGGGCACGAAGACCGCAGACCTGAACATGAACCAGGACCTCGTGGGCAAGCTGTCCAACGCGGGCAGCGTCGAGGTCGCCACCATCGAGATGGACGGCCTGGCCAAGCACACCCGCAACAGCGGCTACGTGCCGGGCAAGGTGTCCCTGAGCTGGGAGACCATCAAGCTGGAGTACGAGCGCTCCCGCGAGTTCTACGTGGACGCCACCGACGACGAGGAGACCGATGCCGTCCTGTCGGCCAACCTCATGGCCGAGTTCGTGCGCACCAAGGTCGTGCCCGAGGTGGACGCGGTGCGCTTCGGCCGCCTGGCCTCGCTGGCGGGCACCAAGGTGAGCGCCAACCTGACCGCCGCCACCGTGGTGGAGGCCGTCCGCACGGCGGAGACCAAGCTGGAGGACATGGGCGTGGACTTGGCGGACTGCGTCATGTACTGCTCCGCTGCGGTGCGCAACCTTCTCCGCGACGACCAGAACTGGCGGGCCTCTTTCGGCCAAGACCCCGACACGCGCATCGGCCGCTACGACGGCATGAAGCTCGTCGTGCCAACCGCCGCGACCTTCAAGACGGCCTTCAAGCTGCTCGACGGCACCGACCACACGGGCAGCTCCGGCGCGGACGAGACCAAGGGCGGCTTCGAGGCGGCCAGCGGCGCGAAGGACATCAACTTCCTGGTCGTGCGCCCCGACGCCGTGGGCGCAATCACCAAGCACCAGGAGCTGCGCTACTTCGCCCCGCGCGTCAACCAGAAGATGAACAGCCACCTGTGGCAGTACCAGCTCTACCACGACCTTGTCGGCTACAAGAACAAGGCCGACCTCGTCTACCTGCACGCGAAGGCCTAGCCATGGCCGACCTCGTGGGGTGGGTGCCCGAGAAGCCCAAGCCCAAGGCCAAGCCGGAGCCGAAGCCAAGGCCCGAGAAGCCCAAGGGGCGACCGTGACGGCCGCGCCGACGTTCGACTTCTATCAAGTCGAGCACAGGGGGAAGCTCCCCGAGGACGCCTTCTGGGACGCTCTGCCGCTGGCCGTGGCCAAGACGGAGGCGCTGGCCGGGCCGCTGCGCGAGGCCGGGGAGAACGCCGACAGGTGGTGCCACGCGGCGTGCGCCATGGCAGACCTGGTCGCGGGTGCCGTGGGCGGCGGGACGCTTGCGAGCGAGACCGTCGGCTCCACGTCGCTGACCTACTCGCAGAAGGCGCAGCGCAGCCCCGAGGAGGCCGAGCGGGCGGCGGTCGAGCCGTGGCTGGCGGGCACGGGGCTGCTGTGCCGGGCGCTGGGGGTGCGGCATGCCTGACGCCATCTGGCGCGACAGCGCCACCGTGTGGCACCCGGTGGCGGGCGGCGTCTTCGCCCGCCGGGTGCTGCGCGGGTGCCGCGTGGAGTTCGCGGCCGGGGCGTCCACGGGGCAGGTCGGCCCGGCCTCCTCCCCCGCGCTGACCCTGTACGCGAGGGGCGACGCCGGGGTGCTCCCGGGCGACTGGGTGGCGGCGGGCGAGCTCGCGTGCCCCGAGCCGCCCGAGGGATGCCCGCGCGTCTCGTCCGTCTCCGTGCGCACCCTGGGGGGAGTCGCGCACCACACGGAGGTGGGCGCGTCGTGAGGCTGTCGGTCAAGTCAGCCCAGGTCAAGGCCAGCCCCTCGCAGGCCCTCGCGGCGGCGGCCTTCGCAACCGCCGAGAACGTCCTGAGCGACTGCACGCGGTACGTGCCGGTGCTTTACGGCAACCTCCGCGACAGCGGGCAGACGCGCCACGGCTCGGACGGCTCGGCCTCCGTCATGTGGGGCACCGACGCCCTGACGGCGCGCTACGCCCGCAGGCAGTACTACGACGAGGGGCTGAGCCACACGACGGCCCTGAACCCGGCCAACGCCGGGACGGGGCCGCACTGGTTCGAGACGGCCAAGGCCTCGCGGCAGAGCGCCTGGGAGGCCATGTTCCAGAAGGTCTACGGGGGGAGCCTATGAGCGTTCCTGAAATCGTTACGCAGTGGGTGGGGCAGGCCCTGGGGGTGCCCACCGAGTACGGCGAGTTCCCGGCGGGCGCGGGCACCCGCGCCATGGTCAAGGCCGCCCCCGGCGACCCGGTGGTGAAGCGCTACGCCAACGGGGGAGGGGTCTTCCGCTTCGCCTACGAGGTGTACCTGCTCGTGCCGGGCGCGACCGAGGGCGCGCGCGTGGGCGGCGTCGAGCTGCTGAAGGCGATGTGCGACCGCGTGGCCGTGGGCCGCGAGGCCCCGGGCGGGGAGGGCGCGCCCACGTGGTGGGGCCACGACGTGACGACGCTGCCCAACCTTTTCAGCCGCGACGGCAACCAGTCAATCTACCAGGCGGTTCTATCAATCGCCTACATCGAGAGAGGATAGGTGGCGCGCATGAGCGAGGCGGCACCCACGATCAAGACAATCCTGAACCCGTACAAGATGCAGTGGTACGTGGAGCTGTACGTCAACGGGCAGTGGACGTCGGTGCTGCACATGACGGAGCTGAACTCCGCCGAGCACACCGCCGAGCCGGACGAGTACGAGACGGCCTACATCGACTACAAGAACCAGACCAAGTACGTCATGAGCGAGAAGTCGCAGGTCGAGTTCGAGCTTGACATGGTCGGCCCGGACGGCGTGCAGAAGCAGCTGTACGGCATCGAGGACGTGTACAACGTTCCGGGGCGCATCACCCGCACGCTGGCATACGACTTCTCCAAGGGCGCGGCGTGCCCCGAGACGGCGCTCGTCGCCAAGCAGGCCCCGTGCGTGGTGAACACCTCGCCCATCCAGCAGGGCTCCACGACCGACCCGCTGCGCATGACGGTCACCGTCTCCATGAACGGGGACTGGGAGTTCGGCACGTTCAACGCCACGACCAGCACCTTCACCAAGTCCGCCACGCAGGCCGCGGACGGCGGCAAGGCGGTCAGCGCCTAGCGCGCCGCAGACGGAACCGGCAGAAAGCCCCCGCGCCCGAGAGGCCCGGGGGCTTTTTTCGTGCCCGTTACGCCCGCCGGACAATCGCCGCAGAGACGGGGCGGGGTGCCCCGGCGCGACGCGAGAGGCGGCAGGTATGGCGCTCGTTTTCAACCTTAAAAAGCAGGAGAGGACAGTGCCGGTCGTAATCGACGGCACCGAGTACGGGGCCAAGGCAGGCTCCTCCAAGGCCGTGGCGGCCCTGGGGGAGCTTGGCAGGGCGATGGGGGCGCTCGGCGAGCTGTCCAAGGAGGACATGGACGCGGCGGACGTGGACGCGGCGCTGAAGGCCGTGGAGGCCATGGACGGCACCCTGCGCGGGGCCGTGGCGGCGCTGTTCGGCCAGGACGCCGTGGGCGGCATCGTGGGCGACGAGAAGGCCGACGTGGCAACGTGCATCGCGGTGACGCAGATGCTCACGGCGGTAATAAACAGCGACGAGTACCTGCGCGCGACGGCGGAGTGCGTGGCCGAGCGCGCCAAGGTGGCCGGGGAGGACTAGGCCGGTGGGGCTGCTGGACGAGGGCCTGCCGTGCTTCGTGGCGCTCGGGGGGGCCGAGGTGCCCGTCAAGACGGGGTTCAGGCGCGGGGTGCGCGCGGCGTCGATGGACAGGGGCGACCCCGACGACCGGCTGGTGCTGATGGCGCTGCTATACGGCGACCCGCAGGGGTGGCCGGAGGCCGTCCTGCGCGACCAGCGCGGGGCGCTGGCGGCTGGCCTGGAATGGCTCGACGGGGCCTGGGGGGCGTGCACCTACGGCGGGGCCGGGGAGGCCTCGGGCAGGCGCACGTTCGACCTTGAGGCCGACGCGGCCGTCGTGGCGGCGGACTTCCAGCGGCTCTACGGCATAGACCTGCTCGACCCGTCGACGCGCCTGCACTGGTGGCGCTTCACGGCGCTGCTGGCGGGGGCGATGCGCACCGAGGGGGCGCTGACCGCGCAGGCGGTGGCGGCGCGCTCCCCGATGCCTGCGGGGGTCAAGGGCCAGGAGCGCAGGCGGCTGCTGAGGGCGCGCGGGGCGTGGGCCCTGCCGCCAACGGAGGCCGAGAGGGTCGAGGCCGCCAGGGCGGCGGCGCTGAGGGAGTTCGGGGGCTGACATGGCGGACGGCCAGCTTGTAATCGACATCAAGGGCGACGACAGCGACTTCACCTCGAAGGTGAGGGGGCTGGGGTCGACCGCGCAAACGGCCCTCTCCGGCGGTGCCGCCGAGTCGGGCAAGTTCAAGGCGGGGCTGATGGCCGCCGCGACGGCGGCGGGCACCCTCGCCGCCTCGCTAGCCACGGGCGTCGCCGGGGCCGTGAAGGGTTTCGCGTCGTCTGTCGTCGAGGTCGGCTCGGGCTTCGAGGCCTCGATGAGCAAGGTGCAGGCGCTCTCCGGGGCCTCTGCGCAGGAGATGGAGCAGCTCACCGCCACGGCGAAGGAGATGGGCAGCACCACCCAGTACACGGCCACCGAGGCGGCTGACGCCCTGGGGTACATGGCCCTGGCGGGATGGGACTCGCAGCAGTCCATCGACGCCCTGCCCGGCGTGCTGAACCTGGCGGCGGCGTCGGGCATGGACTTGGCGCACGCCTCGGACGTGGTGACGGACTACCTGAGCGCCTTCGGCATGGAGGCCTCGCAGTCGGCTGAGCTGGCCGACATGCTGGCCTACGCGCAGGCGAACAGCAACACGACCACCGACCAGCTGGCCGAGGCGTACAAGAACTGCGCGGCGTACCTGCACGGCATGGGGCAGGACGTGGACGTGGTGACCACCGAGCTTGCCATGATGGCCAACCAGGGCCTCAAGGGCAGCGAGGCGGGCACGGCGCTCACGGCCATCATGCGCGACATGAGCGCGTCGATGGAGGACGGCGCGATACAGGTCGGCGAGACCTCCGTGGCGGTGGTGGACGCCCAGGGCAACTTCCGCGACCTCACCGACGTGGTGCGGGACATCGAGTCGGCAACGGCGGGGATGACCGAGGAGCAGAGGGCGGCGGCGCTCGCCGAGACCTTCACGGCCGACTCCACCAAGGGCCTGAACCTGCTGCTGAACGCGGGGAGCGAGGCGGCGGACTCGCTGGCGGAGGGCCTTGAGGGCTGCTCCGGCTCGGCGGCGGACATGGCCGCGACCATGAACGACAACCTGCAGGGCAAGCTGACGCTGCTCAGCTCGGCCATGGACGGCCTCAAGCTGACGCTCTTCGAGGGCGTGGAACCCGCGCTCACGTCGCTGGCGGGGACGGCGACCGACAAGCTGGTGCCCGCCCTGGTCGCCATGGCCGAGGGCAGCGAGACGGCCTCCGGGCAGCTCAAGGCGGGCTTCTCGGCCATGCTGCAAGACATCCTGACGCAGCTCGACACGCTCGCGCCCAGGCTCGCCGAGATGGCCGTGCAGCTTGTGAGCGCCATGGTGGTGGCGCTGGTCGAGAACCTGCCGCTCGTCATCCAATGCGTGGTGGACTTCGCCGCGCAGCTGCTGGTCACCATAGGCGAGGAGATACCCGAGATAGTCCTGGCCGTGGCCGAGGTCGTGCCGCAGCTGGTGGAGACGCTGGTGGGGGCGCTTCCGACGATCATGGACGCCGCCGTCCAGATGCTGTCCGCCATCGTCCAGGCCGTGCCGACCGTCGCGCCCCAGGTCATCGCCGCGCTCGCATCGGCCATCCCGACGTTCGCGCAGGCGGTGGCGGACGGACTGCCGCAGATACTGGCGG
>ERZ808278.876-NODE-876-length-15571-cov-4.381735_pt1 | contig 15571 bp, 17 predicted proteins | sample MGYA00521239_ERZ808278 | MGnify/ENA primary metagenome ERZ808278 (study PRJEB31516, sample SAMN03275600) | gut metagenome | biome: mammalia-associated habitat; material: feces | host: Papio cynocephalus | place: Kenya | collected 2012-07-17 ... | reverse complement strand
ATCATCTGATAAATCAAAGAATATGTTCCACATAAAAGATGCAGATAATCTTGAGATCAAGATTCCTTCTTTGTTAGTTTCTCTTGGATATACAAAAAATAAAGATATTAAAAAGAAGAAATTTTTTACGAAAGAAGTAAAAAATATTATTCTTACTGCAGAAATTAACGATGGAAACAAATGCATTTTAATGTCATATTCAAAGAAAAAAGAAGTGACAGAATTTGTATCATATGAAGCTGCAAACATTGATCCTGACATCAAACCAATTCTTGATGTTTTAAATAGAAAAGGATACCATACAAAGTATTCTTGTTCTGGACATGAAAATACGAGAATTACGAATGATAGAGATCGAAATGGTGTGTATAACGGAAAATTATACACAACAGCAAGAATTACGTTTGATAAAATTTATAAACTCCCATCTGTTCCAGATCGTTGGAGAGTAAGTGAAAAAGATGGAAAAACGTCAATCTATTCAAATCCATATTCATACGGAGAACATCAGGGATCCCCGGATGAAGCTTTTCCGAAGTGGAAAGAAATGTATATGGCAACATTAAAATCATGGGCAGAGAATCTTCCAGAAGTTGGGAAAAAAGAAGATGTTGTAAAAGAATCTGTTACATTCGATGATATCTTTTATGATACAATGCAGAAATTAATGTAAAAAAATATCAAGGATAGCTTTAAACTAGCTATCCTTGATATCCGTTTCTTTTTCTAAATACGATAAATAAGTTTCATAAAAAGTATCAAATTGGGATAAAAAATCTTTCATCAATAAAAATTGAAATGTTTTATGAATAACTCCATCATATGAATCAACAAATTTAATTCCAAGTGTATTATCATATATTAGTGTTACTTCTCTACAATTATGTTCTGGATTGTATATCTTTGAAAATCTTAATTGTCCCAATTTTATAGAAAATACACCATCGAAACAAAAGCAAAGAGACTCAGATGATGTTAGTAATCCAACATTAGCAGCAAGTTCACCCAATTTAATAATATTAAATATATCAGCTGATTTTTCCATGATTTGAGATTTCATAGAATCATATTCTGATAATTTACTTGGGATATCTTTAAGTTTTTCTTCTATTTTTTTAATTCTTTTATTTTTATCACAATCATGAGCAACTATATTGTCAATTTTCAGCATTCAAATCATCCCTTTCAAGTTGATCTACATAGTTATCAAATTTCTTTTTAAATTTCGGAAATTCATCTAAAAAATTAATCATATGCTCAACCGGTGCTCTATCAGTAAATTCAAGTTCTGGAGGATCAATGTCAAACATTTCAATATAATTTAACTTGTGATTTATTTCAAATGATGATTTTTCACTGTAATCCGGAGATTTAAATTTTGATATAAGAGAACTGTTGAGAAAATCATAATATGTGTACATACTATATACAAAATTTGATGTTCTTTTATATATAACATCCGATTTTCCAATTTCCTCATATTTAGCTAATACTTTTTTCTGTAACTCCAAACTATCTAATTGGTCTTTAGATGCATAAAAACCAACTGTAAATATTGCGACACAATCATCACAAGGTTTCATTCGAATAAATCCAATGTCTGCACCAGTCATCATAAATGATGAAATATCTATACCATTATTATATAATTGCTCTGCGACCCATCTAGTATCATTTATTTGGTCTGAAATAGATTTAATTCTAGCTTGTAATATACCAATATCTGAAGTATTAATTAAATGACGTTTTTCCATAACACATTTTTCAATAATATATGCAAGTCTAATTGGATCCATATTTTTCTCCTTTTTATTCAATTTTAATAAGTGCTATAAATTTTGTACACCATTACTTTAGTGAAAAGTGAAGAAAAAAATAAAAAAGAAAGGTTCCAAGCTATACTTTGTCTATGAGTATGCGGGACCTTTCTTTTCGTTTATAATTCGGAAATAAGAAAGCGGGGGTAAAATTCCGAATTATAAACAGGTAAAGATGAAAGACGTAAAGATGAAGCACAGGTAAAATCTTCATCTTTACGCTGAAATAGTGTATCATTATTTTTAAAAACTAAAATTATGCACGAACGTCTGGGAAAAGTTTTTCCACAATAAACATATTTCCATGGAATAATTTTAAAGTTATCCATTGAATTGCTGCTGTAAAATACAAATGATTATCAACACTGCATTTCATTAATGAATTTACTCGATTCTCAAGAGAAGCTAATTGTGATTCCAACTCTTTTCTTGTTCTTGGATCTAAGTCTAATGAAGCAAGTTCTTTTCGAAGATGTTTCATTACTTTATCTGCACGTTCGGTAGAGGATCCATGGTCTGGATTAAGAATTGACGCAATTACATGTCCACAAGCAAGCTGAATATCTAGCAAAAATGAAGTTACTGGATATTTCGCAGCCATTTTTGATGCGACAGGTGCTTGATTAAGATCCATTTTTTGTAATGCCGTAATTAATTCCGGACCATATCCATATGTTGCTGCAAAGGTATCTGCAAAGATTTCTCCTTTTTTTGTGATAATTTTACCGGCATATAATTGGAGATAAATAGGACCAAAATACTGAGCATATTCTGCAAATAATTTTGGAGAAACCGAAAGAATGGATTTCCCAATTCCAATTGCAGTAAGTGCAAATAATTTACCTATGAGAATTGTGTTGTCAACAATCGTTCTTAAGTGTCTTGTGTAAAAATAAATATCTTGAGCCGCATATTCAAGCATTCCATACGATGCCATTATTTTTTTCATAAAAGGAACCTTATCTGCAAGACTTGCAAAAATATGATCCAATTTATCTTTAATCTCGTGTCCAATGTTGGTATAGTGCAAAAACTTTGCAGCAAATATTGCATTTACATTTGCTACAATTTGTACCGTTTTTGGATCTGACAATTCGGTGAGATTATTAGCGGCAGTAATATCCACTTTTGCGGTTTGACCAGCACTTAAGATAAGATCATAAAATTTAACAATTGATGCAAATGCATTATATAAAGAATTGTCAAAGTTGTGACCTATTTCATGAAGAATGATCGCCAAAGTTTCTGCTGCGGTTACATCAGTATTTAAAATAAATGCATATGATATCTGAACCATGCAAACATTTTCATGAGTCTTATCATAGTATCGTTCATTTGTTTTCTTTTTAAAAGGTCGAGTATATCGACTTGTAGAATTGAATACGATTTCTACCGATGGACTGGTATAAATAGTGAACATATTCATTGTGTTTTTGGCAATTTTTCTTGGTATTGTTTTATAGTCATCATTGATCGGATGTGTTTGAAGCATGGACATAACAACGTCGGTTCGAATCCAATGAATAATGACATCAGAAAATCCAAATTCAGCTTTCAGAGCAGCTTCAAATTTAGATGCTAATGGATGATTAGTTACATCTAAAGATGGATTTGCTCTCATTAAATCCATTAAATCTTGTAGAATAGACTCTGCAAGAAGAAGATTCTTTGTTTTTCCAATATACGCTTCTTGCGCAATAAATTCATCGTCATTACACATTCCAAGAAGTTCGTAAACCATTTCCTCTGTTAACAATTCCTCATTAGTAAGATCGTTTGATAATTTCATTCGAGTAATAATTGCAGAACATCCATCTTTAATTTTGAGTGATGGAGCATTCTCTCGAATTTTAATCATAGAATCAATTCCATAATTAATCAAATCTCGATCCAATTCTGAATTAAATTCTTGCCGAATGAAAGTTTCAAGAAAGTTTGTAAATGGTAAAATCGATTGGTACAAAATTTCACCAAATGGATCATCCGTCACAAAAATTTGAACTGGTGATATAGATACAAGCATATCCCATATACTAAATATATCAGTTTTTACCTGTTCTTTTGCCGATGGATCATTTTCCAATAAACAAATATCACCATGTAATGTCCAAAAGCATTTTACATACAAATCTTTTTTCTGGGTAATCAGTACTCTACATTCATGATCTGATAGAACGGCACTTCCAATAGAAGTAGATCCATATTTATCGACAATTGATAGAGTATTTTGAATGGATTTCATGTTACGTTTTAATTCATTATAATCCATAAGCGTACCTCATTTCTTATAGTCTTAAATCAATGTGCTATCAATAAAAATAGTGATATTTTAGATTTTGTGATATATTATTAAAGTGAGTATAAAAATAACATAACTCGAAACGAAAGGAGAAATAACTATGAGCAAGAACAAAACTTATGAACCGGATATTCCCGAAGAGTATCCTGGACAATTTGAAAAATATGCAGATGATTTAGAAAAATTTCTGGATATTATAAGTCGTTACATTATTCCGGTAAATATAACAGAGGACGAAGAACGAAAAGCAAGAAAGACAGTCCGTAAATTAATCAAACATCTAAGATCCGGAAAAGTATCAAAAGTCATTGATGAAGACAGATTCAATGAAATTAATTCTTTTTCTGGAGGAGAGGAATTACCTTTTAAAGAATAACATGAAAGTGTATATGTATTATTATAACGATAAAAATTATGCTACTCCATTGTTATATGCATATACGACAGAGAAAGAGGTTGCAAAGAATTTCGAAGAATTTCGAAATATGGAGAAATTTATTCGAATTACAAAAAAGATGACCCATGAAGAATATGGGAAATTTCATCAACCAAGAGAAGAACTTTCAATGCAACCTTTGACTGATGGAAATCTCACTTATGAAATGGCTCTAACATATACAGAACTTAATTTCGTAAGTGGGATTGTTTCGTCTATTGAAGATTTAGCAATGGAAAACCGTAGAATGATAGAAATATCATTTTTTACTCCAAAAGTGAAAGAGTTGTTACTTCGCATGAATCAACCGTGGGAATATGGGAAGAACGAAGAACTATACTCTATCATTGATACAGTTAAAATCTTTTATGATTATTACAAAAATACGCTAAAATAAATCCCTTTTTATCCCACAAATTACATTGACTTAAACTTTTAGGAAGGGGTAAACGAAATATGAAAGTGAAAGAAGTAGTTCCATTTATCAATGGAGTGAAAGAGTTAGAAAAAGTACTCAAACCACTCTATATTTTAAATGAATATCTCTCTCAAGGACCAGACGCTTATATTGATTTTCGAGAAGAGATCTATACGATAATTAAGGGCTGCTACGAAATTGCAGAATGCAGAAATTACATTGTAAAATTTAAATTTTACAACCGAGATACGGAAACCTATGGATTACCACTGAAACAGTTTGTCGTTCTTTTGATGTTGTTATATCCAATTTCTTTGATTAAAAATACTTCTGGAATTCTGGATGCCTCATTTATTCCAGATCCACACAAAGATATTGTTGGGTTAAACGACTATATCAATTATAAATTGATTGATACTTTAAGAGACCATGGAGTTTCTACATTGAATGTAAATACAAGTATCTCTATGGTAACTTATGATTTGAAAAGGATCAGTACCGATTTTAGCTTAATTATGGGAATCAATTTCAACACAGAGATGTTCTTAAAGTTATATAGTGAAAATCCACGAATCAAAGAGATCATGGAAACTACATATGATGATATGACAGATACTGTTGAAATTGAGGAAACACAGACAAGACTGACCGAAGAACTGATCGACATCATAAAGAATACACCAAATAAACAAGAAGATGGTTATATTTGGTATAATAATTTGGGATTGGTATTACGTGCAAACACAGGTATTAAACATAAACAGCTTGGAGAATTCATGATTGCCCAAGGATTAAAACCTGATATTGATGAAAAAGTAATTCCACTTCCAAGTTCAAATTCATATTTGATTGGTGGATCAAATACTCCTGCAAGTGCATATACAGATGCAGGAGCATCCAGAAAATCTATGATTATGAACAAGAAGGTGATAAACTTGGCACATTACCTGTCACCACACATAGCAATATGTGTTTAATAAAACCTCTTTTTATACTGGAAGTTCTCGTTATGTGTATACTAGAGATAATCAGTAGTGAAATATGACATAATTCATATACATTCAACGACTAGAGAAAGCTAGAAATTTGCATTGATAGAAATATCTAAATAGTAAACCAATGCTAGGCAAATTGAAGATAAGGTATTATTATATAATACACGAAGCGAGTATCGTAGAAGTCAATAGACTTCGAAACGGGAGGCTTATTTATATTTGGCTATAGAATATAAATAATGAAGATATAGTCTGGATTATCCGAAAGGAATAATTTGGGGTAAGGCTGGATATTATGGAAAACTAGTCTTAACATTGTGCCGAACTTTAAGATTATCAAAAACTGTTTTTGATTGTGGAACAAAACATCTTGTAAGATATACAATCGAAAACAAGAAGTTTCTTCAGAAACTGAATCGAAAGTATTATAAATTAACAAATGATCCATTTGAAGATTTAAAAGTAATCGATGGAAAACGAGATACGCATTTAATTGGTAAAACGATTTATGTTCGATCAATTGCAACATGCGCGCTTGGTGATGAAGTTTGTCAGTGTTGTGCTGGACAAATTTCAGCATTAAATATGGATATTGCTGATGGATTTGCTGGATTCGAATCAGAGGAAATCACTAGACGCTTGGTGATATAAAACCACATTAAAACGGGGACTTCTCGTTAGGTATATACTAGAGATAATCCGTTACGAAACAAAACGTTCAACGACTAGAGAAAGCTAGAAATTTGCATTGATAGAAATATCTAAATAGTAAACCAATGCTAGGCAAATTGAAGATAAGGTATTATTATATAATACACGAAGCGAGTATCGTAGAAGTCTATTGACTTCGAAATGTGTGGCTTCAAACTTATTTGATCATAGAATAGTTTGAAAGAGGATATAGTCTGAACATCTAGTGAAAGCTAGAGATTAACATATTGAAAGTTGTCAATCAGAACATTTTGTCTGCAAAACATCTTCTCGTAACAAATTCAGTACCAGTTACATTTGAAGGACCATTCAGTAAGTATTTTACATTAACACTTACAGACATCATGCCAAACATTGCAGAAAATAATTTGGATAACATTGATGAATATGCAATCTATATTAATCCAGATGATATTCAGAAATCAGATGAATTCGATTACGATTCTGAATATTCTACAGTTATCACAAATGGATCATTTTATGTTGTACATATGCCAACTGGTGAAATGGAACAGATTAAAACATCTGATGAAAAAGAAATTTATATTACTCCAGAAACGATGGCATTGATGAAGAAAGGTAGAGGATATATCAAATTTAAAGATATGGAACCGGACGAGAAAGTATTTTCTGTTGAAATTTATAATAACGGACTCACCAAACCACTTTACGACATCATGGATTTAACAAACAAGAAAAAGAATAAAGATGAAACGATTTCGTCTGTATGCCAAAGAATGTTATCACTGTGTATTGAATCTGGAATTGATGCATCCGTCGTTGCTGGAGAATGCATTATCAATAGAATCATTCGTGGAGTAAACGACGATGGTAGTATGAGTTTTGATCGTCCGAATTTCAAATCTTACAAAACACCGGAATATACGATTGGAACGATCATTGGATGTCTGGAACATAATGCAAGTCCTCATGTTGGACTTGGTTCACAGTGTTTGAAGAGACAGATGTTGTCAGAAGAATTTACGGAAAGAACAAAACCGTCTTATCTGACGCCATTGTATGACAAATACATTTCAAATACACCTGGTGAAGAATATTAAGAAATACTAGAAAGGAATAGAATATTCTATTCCTTTCTTTTTTAATGAAAGGAGTTTATTAAAATGAATTTAGAATGGGAACAGAAGGATGCAAAAACATTACATGCTGAGATTACGGTAGTAGATAATTTATATGGATTTGATATCATTCATCATAGTGATGAATTAATTCTACTTCATACAAGTAAAAATGATAAATTACTGGATAGTGTACGAGTAAATTCTATTGACGATGGAAAAGACAAAGCAAGGTCAATTATGGATGAAAGAATTGATCGTTTTAAAAGAGAACTTGGAATCGAAAATCAAAAAACTTCAGAAGAATTTATTCCAAAAACAAAAATGGAAGCATACGGAATTACTGAAAATCCATTTGATACGATCGTGAATGGAATCTATAGATTTCAGTGGGAAACAATCAATAAATTGACTCAAAAGTATTATTGCAAAGAAACATATAAAAATAGTAAACTTCCAGTTCCTGGATCTCTTTATTTATTAGAAGTGATTAATGCAATTACTCAATTAAACATCATGGATAGTGATACATACGATAAGTTTTTTAAATCGTCTTCGATTGGACAAAGAAATGTAACTGAATTAAACAGTGGAGAATATAATTTGTACGATTTGGTCAAAAATGCACCATCTAAAATCAGAGAAGCAAATCCATGTTGTACCGAAGAAGTGGAAGAATTATGTTATGGAAAGGATCATCCAATATATAAACGACATCAAAAACTCAAATCCGGAGTAGAATATTTGATGGAGCACGTCAATCATCAGAATATTGAGGAGTTTTTGGAGTTGTGCGCAGATTACAAGTTTAATCCTGTGTTATTTTCGGATGATTTTGATGATTGTGAAGTATCAGTTACTGATTTTATGGAATCCGAAGAGGGTAAAACACTTACAGAACAGGATATTTACTATATGATGAGCTATTATGAGCATTATCTGAAAAAATGATAAAAATGTCGTTTTTGCTTTAAAATTATAGTGATATATGATTTAGGTGAAAATAAGGAATGAAACATTATGGGAACGGTTAAATCATTCCAATTTATATCACAAAAAACCGTTAAAAATAGAATATCGGTAAATATGTGAAGGGATTTATATGATCCTGAAGGACAAAAAGAATCCGAGAAAACAAAGTTTCATATTATAGGAGGAAAAGAATATGAAAAACAACACAATCAATATGAACGTCGTAAATGCAGCAACTGAGGTACATGGAGTGAGCTCTGTAAATAACTTTGCAGCTTCAGCCAAATCTACATTTGGTCCGATAAAAGTAAATAAACCTTTAGTCGGACGGGTAAAGGTTACTGTTGCAGGAAAGACAGTAAAAATGAGTAAGTCTGATTATGAGAAGTATCAGCAGACTGCTCACGATGTAGGTTGCAATCTTGCAGCTACAATGATTGCTGCAGGAGTTCTGGCAGCATCCAAACCCATTGTGAATGCTGCAGAGAAAGGGGCAGCAAAAGTTGCTGGAAAATTACCAGGTATTAAAAAGCTGGTAAAAACCAGAACCGAAATCATCGAGGACGAACTTGATGATGACGACGATTTTGATGAGGATGAGGACGTATAATCGTCCTCATCTAAAAATAAGATATTCATAAAAATTTCATTTATGAATATCTTATTTTTTATTTTAACTTTTATTTTTTAATTAAGTGATGTATTATTTAATTGATTCAAATAACCCATAAGCGAAAGGAGAATAAATGATGGGAAAATCAAATAATAATGCCAATTGGGTGATTGGCTTGATGAGTCTTGGTGGATTGGTATTAAGTTCCGTATCAACATCACAGGCTTCGACAGCAAAAAAGAAAGCAACAGAAGCAGAACGAGCAATGGGAGCAATGAGAAAACGTCAGGAAGAAATTCTAAGTGAAATGAAGACTCATATTGACTTAGGAAATCAGATGGTGAGTGCTGCATCTGAATTATCAAATGACGTTAAAAGTTTAGATGAAAGGTTGGAAGATGTTGAATATGCAATCTCTCTAGATTCCAAAGAAGAAAATTCTGAGAATGTTCCAGAGTTAATTGACGTTGCAAAAGTATTGAAAGAACTTCAGGAATCATTAACAATAACCGTTAATAATGAAAAGATTAAAAACGGAAAAGAAGTTGTTAGAATACAAGATGTAATCGATCAAATTAATAGATTACATGAAATATTAACTGTAAGAAGTACAGATGATGCTGGGAAAGTATTAGAACGTACTATAACAATGAAAGACATTCTAACATATATAAGTGAGACAAATTCTAATATCAAGGATTTAATGGAGTCGTATGGTTCATTAAAAGAAAATTCTGGAACTGGGGATGTTCCAACAGCCATTATCAAAGAAGTAAAAGCATCAAAAGATGCAAATGAAAAGACTTTAAAAATAATGGAACGAGCAATGAATACTGTTCAGGAGATGAGAGAAGACCTGAATGTGTGCATGGCTGTTTTGTTAGAACAAGGTTTTATTGAAGAAACCTATGAAGATGAACCTGCTGAAGAATCCGAAACTGATTCGGATGTAGATTCTGAAGATAAAGCAGAAACTGAATAAACATATTTAAAGAAGGACTTGTGAGAGTCCTTCTTTTTTATAGTAGAAAGGGAATTAATATGAATTGCAAAGAAATTTCAAAACACGCAGAATTATTTAAGAAAAACATTTTTGACGTTGACTTGGTTGATTTTGGTACAGATGATATTACAGATGAATTGAATCGAATGATTGGAAGAAAGGCATTTCCATACGGAATAGATTACCAATCAATGGTTGATGTGCTGTCTAATATTACTTCAGAGAATCAACTCGATATGTATATTCGGATAATTGAGTGTTTTGATGTTGGATTTGATTACAAAGAGTTATTACTATTAATGGCTCAGAATTTCGAATTCTATTATGGAAAAATTATTGCATCAGATGATCACAGAGAAGATATCAAAAATTCATCTATTGTGGAACGATTTATGAATATTTTCCCAAATTTCAAAGATAAAAATGATGTGGTAAACTTATTTTTTAATGTTTTTAACAAACATGATTTAGAAACGTATATTACCGCATCTGAAACTATCCGGTTATTTTCTAATATTCCAATGCTGCAAATTCTTCATGGAATTGATGTCATGGACATCGTTCCATACTTTTAATCAAAAAAGAAAGAGTCTTTAAAGACTCTTTCTTTTTTATCTCCATTTGGACATTGTCATAATCATAGACGAAAGACAGGTAAAATAATATGGCTTATGATTATACAAAAAGTGAATATACAAAGCAATATGTTGATACTATGACTAGACGTATTATGAAGATTCATCCAGAATGGGATGAATCTTCTGTTTCATCTGATATTACGGATGAACTACTTAAGAACATACAAAATCCACATGTGAATTTGGATAATAACTATACACATGAGAATAAGAATGCTTCATTAATGTCTGTAATTGATTGGACATTGGAGAGAAAACCATTAATTGCTGGAAATGGTACATTTTACAAAAATCAACATGAAGCAATGAATCCTATCGCAAACATGCTCATTGGTATGTTAAAACGAAGAAAAGCATTTAAGAAAGAAATGTTCAAAATAGAAGATGCTAATAGCCAGGCATATAAAGATTTTGATTTAAAACAGGCAAATGAGAAGATAAACTGTAACTCCTAAACACCATAATGGGAGTATATTTGGTGACAAGTATTAAAAAATCTCCTCTTTATACTGGAAGTTCTCGTTATGTATTTTACTAGAGATAATCAGTAGCAAAATTAAATCGCGTAAGGTATAATTAATGTATAAATTTTTATTACCAGAAAAATATAAAACATTGGATATGGAAATTAAACATAAAATATACGATTTAGTATCAAATGATATTTCAATAAGTCCATCAAAAGTAATTTCCACACTTAAACTAGAAAGAACAAATACAATTTTAGGATATATAGGAAAGGTAAAACGCGATTTAAAATGTTCAACGACTAGAGAAAGCTAGATAACTTCATTAAGAGAAATCTTTAAATAGTAAACCAACGCTAGGAAGTTTGAAAATAAGGTATTATATAATACACGAAGCAAGTATCGTAGGAGTCAACAGACTTCGAAACGGGGAGCACTTACACACTCGGTAACAGAGTGTGTAAGTTGAAGATATAGTCTTATCATATATCGAAAGATATAGATGCTCTAGATTATGGAGCTTCAGGAATGCCGTCAAGTGCATTTTATTCACAATGGAGCGGTCCTAAACCTAATGTTGTGGGACTGTAGATAGCAATATCTATATAAAAATCCTCATTAAAACGGGAAGTTCTCGTTATGTATATACTAGAGATAATCCGTTACGAATGAAAGACACGTTCATCGACTAGGGAAAGCTAGAAATTTGCATTGATAGAAATATCTAAATAGTAAACCAATGCTAGGCAAATTGAAGATAAGGTATTATTATATAATACACGAAGCGAGTAGACGTAAGAGGTTTTTTTATAAAACTCTCTGAAATGTGAGGCTCCGTCAACTTTGATAATAGAAGTTGATGGATGAAGATATAGTCAGGCTAATATGAGAATATTAGAATTTCGGCAACAACGGGCACTGCCCAAAGCGTAATAGCAACAACCTATACAACGTTTGAATCGTTCGTTGGTGATAACTATATTTTTTTGGATTTGGATGAATGTATGTATTGGATGGAAGAAGCCGTTCGTGATGAAATCGAAATGGACGATTTCATTATTCATGCTGATGTAGACATTACATTTGAACGATTAAAATCTCATTTTTATAAATGGAAAGATTCATATGAACCAATTTTAAAAGGATACCTTTCATCATTGGACCGAGATGTATTAACAAGAATTTACTACAAAAATAATTTGGAAGGATTCATTTATAATCATAAAGAAATAATTAAGTTGTATGAATCTATCTTTAGAAATATCAGAAATTTAGATTTGGTAGATAAAAATGATCCTAATTGGGAAGATAAAATTCCAAAAGATTTAAAAGGAAAATTTGAAAATGCTGACAAATATAACAAATATGTCAACGTTGAATCATTTTTTGACCCAAATGAATTACCATCTTCAGTAAACGAATTAGTAAAAGAATTTTCTGATTATTTGATGAAATATGTTTTTTGCAAATATCTATCATTTGATAGAATTCATCGATTGAAAAATTTCTTTAGAAAGACGGTAACTGTGATTGATACAGATAGTAATATCCTTTGCTTAGATCGGTTTGTGGAATTTAGTGAACAAATGATCATGAAAGGAGATTACGGAAGAGAAAAAATTAACAATGTCTTTATTGCGGTTAATACAATCACTTATGTAATTACGGAAGTGGTTGCAAGTATTTTGGAATACTATGGATTTCATTCTAATATTCCAGAAGATTATAGATCAGCATTCAATATGAAAAATGAATTTTTCATGACAAAGTTAGCAATTGCTTCTGTTAAAAAACGGTATTTAAGTTCCATTAAACTTCGAGAAGGAAACTTAATGAATCCGGAAAAAGTAGATATTAAAGGATTTGATTTCAAGAAGGCTGCTACATCAGATGAAGTATCTAAACGATTTACGGATATGGCAAAACGACATATTTTATATACTGAAAATATTGATGTAAAAGCACTCGAAAATGAGTTGTTTGATTTTAGAGATGAAATTATTAATTCTATTCGAAATGGAGAAGTACGATTCTTAACAATTGCAAATGCAAAAGAATTGGGAGCCTATAAAGATCCCGGATCTGAACAAAGCGTTCGTGGAGTAGTTGCATGGAACTTATTAAATCCACAAGAGCAAATCGAACTCCCTTCTAAAGTATGTATGTTAAAATTGACTGCATTTAACGAAGAAGATATTGAACCATTAAAGATGGCACATCCTGCAGAATATCAAATTATCAAAGATAAAATTTTTCATGATAAAACTGGAATGTATGTATTTAAACAAAAAGGTGGAAAATTAAAATCACGAGGTCTGCAGATTATCGCAATTCCAATGACATCTAGAATTCCAGATTGGATTCAACCATTCATTGATTATACCAGTATGGTAAATGGAATTATGTCACCTTTCAAATCCGTCATGGATCTTTTAAAAGGTCAGTATGCAAAAGAAGGAAAAACAATTAATGCGGTTTCTAGAAAGAGTGATGGATTAACAAATATTATCAAATTTTAATCCACTATTGGAACGTTTAATTAGTGCTTATTTTACTGCTAAACTTAGGCACATATCCAATTACCATTATATTTATTTAATTCTTTCAAACCCTTTGTTTTATTGATTGCCGGTACTAATCCCTTTATCAGGGATTAGTACCATTTTAATTGGTTTTTAATGACAATATTACAGTACCATAAAGTTTTATGCATTATGAAAGGAATAAATCAAATGCAAAAGATGGATTTTGATAGACTTGCACAATGGAAATGTTTATATTGTGGGTCAAGAAAAAAAGATGTCGCAGATATGATTGGAAAAGACGGTGAAATAGTTGCAAAAGTAATTACTTGCTGTCATTGTGGGCATACCAATATTTTTGCTCATTCCGCAAGATCTGTTGTAGGACTTTTAGTAAATTCATTTACAATGGCAAGAGAGGGAATGAACGAGGTACCAACTCATATCAATGAACATCCTGAATTAAAAGAAACAAAAGATCCATTACATTACGTAGTGAATCCAATTAAAACCAACATCTAAAGGAGAAATATTATGAGCGAAGAAATGAGAATTCCGGGCATCACCGATGAAGAACCAAAAACAATTATTGATGGAGATGTAGAAGTAAGTACGGAAACAGTTTCCGGAGAAGTGGAAGGAGAACCGAAAGTTCTTTACGATGAAGAAGAAGGTATTGATTCTACTTCAGATGAAACAGAAAAATCTGAAACTTCTGGAGAAGGAATGGATCCAGAAGCATTCAAAGCAATGTTTTCTGGAATTGCAAATGCAATGAATGGAAATAGTGAATCTAATGGAAATGAAAATTCTTCAGAGCAAGAGAATACTGAAGAAAACAAGATTCAAAATGTATTTGAACGAAAAGCAATTGACGAGCCATTTGTTATTAATTCAGCTTGCCCAATCTGCAGATACTCAGAAAAGAAAATTGTACGACTTGTTGCATATAAAAAAGGATTACTTTCTATCTTTTCTAAACACCGGACAAAGGTGATCGGAACAGTTCAGATTTGTCAAAACTGTGGTCATATGTCATTTAATGCATTTAACATCAATGAAGCATTGGCATGTCTGAAAGGGAATTCCAAAGGAATCAATTTCGAGGATCAACCGGATCCAAGTGTAATTAATCATTAAGCACCAGGAGGGAAATACAGCATGAGTTTACTTACAGAATATCAATATCAACCAAATGATATTGATACCGAAATGATGCTAACAGAAATTCCAATTGATGTATTGGAAGAAAATATCAGAAAACAATTTTCAGATCCGTTAAATAATCACAAAATGGATTATTTAACAAATTTTATTACGAAATATAAATATTCTAAAGAAGTTGTGGAAATGAATGACGATGAAGAGGAGAAAATAAATATCGAACAATTTCGATCTGAATTTATTACCTTCATGACAGAAATTTTCAGAGAAAATTTGGATATTGAATTTCCAATTATTGATGAAATGCTAGAAGAAGACCAAGATGAAGTATTGCATTTCACATATCGGTTTTTTATTATTAATATTAAACATAATTTTGTCAATATGATTCTCAATTATATTGACAAGTTTAAATCTGATATTTGCGAAACTCTTCC
>ERZ808278.875-NODE-875-length-15586-cov-8.814371_pt1 | contig 15586 bp, 17 predicted proteins | sample MGYA00521239_ERZ808278 | MGnify/ENA primary metagenome ERZ808278 (study PRJEB31516, sample SAMN03275600) | gut metagenome | biome: mammalia-associated habitat; material: feces | host: Papio cynocephalus | place: Kenya | collected 2012-07-17 ... | reverse complement strand
GACGATAAGTTAATACTCGGCTTAATTATGAACAAGTTATTAACATATATCATTTGATATATGAACAAATACAGCGTGATTATGAATTTATATGAATAAATCTATATAATTATGTAAATAATTTATGAACATAATTATTAACAATATATTAATATTGTGAATAAACTTTTAACAATATGAACATTCACACAAAATTCTATGAATAAATTGTAAATTATTATTATCACTAATTTATTAACAATAATTTACAGTGGAAACTTTATCCTAATTTTAAGTAAATTCATAAAATGTTAAAAAATAAACACTATGTATGTTCATATATGAACGGTATAATATATTCAGAAGTAAGGGAAAAGCAAATACAAAAAAGCCCGACAGCTTCGCGCTCATTGAAAACTATATACAGCGCACAATGCGAGAGCATTGCATATACATTAAAATTCCTATAAGGAAGAAAGAGGTAAAACATGAAAATTCAGTACACTTACAAATGCGAAGATTGCGGCATGGTTCACCGCATTGACATCGACACGGATGAAATACTTAAGCTCCCCGTGAAGGCGTTGAGCGATAGCGAACTCCGCCGAGCGATTAATTTCGAGCGTTCGCGCGTAAAGTCAAATCACCCCGACGCAGACCCCGCAAGAGTTTCCGAGCTCATCGCCGAATTTACCGAGCGCGGCGGAAAACTTAGAGAACGCGCCGCCGAGATAAAAGCAATCGAGGCTCTCAAAAATGGGACACTTGCCGACTGCACAAATGACGAGATCCGAGACGCCGTAGCAAGAACAAAGCGCAAAATAGCGAACGCCGGAAAAGTCAACCCGCCCGAGGATACGACCGAATACATTAAGACAGTAAAGCGGTTAGAGCTCGAGCTTGCACAGCGCAAAGTTGCGGAAATGATGAGGGAAATAGAGGGCTAAACCCCTCTATTCACCTCATAAACATTAAAAAGGAGAATAAAATGTATAAATTAATTTTACACAAATCAGCGCAATGTGGTTTTGATGGTTATTCAAGCGAAAATCATGAACGGATATTTTATTCATACGAAACACCGATTTATAGTATATATAAAGCGCGTGATGGAAATTTAACATCATTTCGCATACAATGCATTAATGCACCGCGCCATTCAGCAACAACGGCAAAGCAAACAACATGGTCATTATATGAAGAGTTGTTAAATCTTGATTGCGCGCGCTATGTCAGGCAGTTGCTGCAAAAATGCTGTGGCGGCGAGCGAGTGTACGTTCTCCGTGATATGTCAAATGGTATATGGTGCGTGTACATTGGCGATAGATTGCAAAAGGTATTTAACGCATGACCGATAAAGAGTTTACGCGGGCAGTAGCCATAATATTTATAGTATTCCTAATGATAGCGGTGAGTGCCATAGTTGGAACAGCTGCAATATTAAGTTGATTTTAGTAAAATCCTGTGCATAATCACTAAAAGGCTATGCACAGGATACAAACTTAGCAACAGGATGTTAACAATTTATTCACACAATGTTCAAAATGTATTCAAAAGTTGTTAACATTCTGTTCATAGTTTGTTCACATTTTGTTAACAATTTTTGTTAACATTTTGTTCACAGCTTGTTCACATTTCGTTCATATTTATAATCGCAGGGCAAAATTTTCAATATTATAATCGCAGGGTAAAATCTTTGCAAATACAATCGCAGGGTAAAATTTCTACAAAATCTAAAATAAAAAACACAGAAAGAGAGAATCACAAAATGTCAATTCTTAATGTCAATCAGCTTACAATTGCAGGTCATCTTACAGCGAAGCCCGAAACATTTACGTACGGTTCAAAGAAAGAACAGAAAACAGGATGTTCGTTTATACTTGCCATAAACAATAGACAGACCGAAGAAACAACATTCATTCGTTGTTCAGCGTTCGGCGGTACGGCAGATTTCATTACAAAGTATTTCGATAAGGGTACGGCGGCTTTTATAAACGGACAGCTTTCTATCCGAAGTGAGAAAGCCGATGAAAAAACAAAAAGCGGTAAAGAGATTTACAAAACTTACGTTTCATGCATAGTTGACCGTGTAGAATTTATAGACGGAAAGAACAATGAAGACGAGTAAACTGAACCCGTATAAATATCCATGTGGGGAGTGTCAAACTCCCCACGGTAATAAAACAGGAACGATTAATCATGAACGCGCGACGTGTCACCAATATAATAGATGCCCGCGTTGGAGAAATTGGTTTACAGTTGAGTGGACAATAATTACGACGGTCGCACATATGAAGAAAGGAAATAAATAATGGAACTAACACCTCAACAAGAACACATCCTTAGAAACGTGATAAACAAACATAATAATCGAATCAGATACAGAAACGACAAACTCAAATGGCAGGAAAAGCTTATAACTGTAGAATCAATAAAAGAAGATTTAGACAAAGGCGAAAAGTTTACGGATTTCAACGACGCTATAGATTATATAAATTACAAAACAAAGACCGCTAACGTTACAATGGATAACCGACGGCTCGCCGAATTCGCCGACCCAAATTCAGACGCGGGATACTATATTACAGGTGAATTTGATGTTCCGCCATCCAACACCAACGGCTTTTCTGATTGGTTGGAAAAAGAGTTTGACAAGGCGAAAGATAACGCAAAACTCAACGACAATGAAAAACAGCGCGAAGATGATATAGCGGCGTTGGAAGAACGTAAAAATGAAATACTTTCGCACTTAAAAGGAGGTTTCAAATAATGAAGAAAAATATGTTATATAAATTTAACAAAAACTATTTATGGCATATGGCTCATATGACTATGAATGGACGATAGAATGGGGTAAGAAAACCGGTTACAAGGTCATTGAGATTTATGTTATAGGTGAGACATACTATATATTATTTAGAACACCCACGTATCGCTCAATATTCCCAAAACGTTCCATACCGATATACGATTACAACGGCGGCGACGAAGAGGAATGTACGGGACAATGTGTAAGAGCACAAAGACAGATTGAAAAGGAGATATAAAAATGTATGATTTCCATTCAGACCGCCTAAAATTTCTTATGAAAAAAATCGACCGTGACGGTATGGATAAACTCCATAAATACATATTCGTTGATAGCGATTTCTGCACCGCTCCCGCGTCTATTAAATATCATGACAATGAATCGGAAGGGCTTATAAAACATTCGCTTGAAGTTTATGATAAACTCCGCGAATACCGCGATAGACTTTATTTAGAGGATGAAATACCCGAAGATAGTCTTATAATTACATCTCTTTTTCATGATATATGTAAATGCAATTGTTACAATCCCGTCATGAAATGGACTAAAGTAGACGGTAAATGGGAACAGTATCAGTCTTACGAATGGAACGAAGAAACACCTTTCGGCGGCCACGGGTCAAAATCTGTATATATTCTACAGTCATTCATACCGCTTACTCTCAAAGAGGCTCAAGCTATCAATTGTCACATGGGTTTTGCGTCAGAGTATGACAAACGGAATATAAGCGATGTGTTTTCACATAACCCGTTAGCATTTTATTTGCACATGGCAGACAGTGAAGTTGTATATAGTAAAGAGTGGAATAAATGAAAGTATATGAATACATATACAATTAATAATAAATTATACACACTAAAAGATTTAGCTTCTCTATCGGAATACCTACACGGACAAAACTGTGTAGGTATTTCTACTATAAAGAAACGTTTGCAGCGTGGAGAAACCGACATAGACGAGATAACGAAGCCAAAAGTAAGAGCGTTTACCGAGATAGATTATTCTCCCATATTCTATGTAGCCGATTTTGAAACATCATCTAACTTAGAAACAAATGAATGTGGGGCATATCTTGCGTGCGTAGTAAAAGCCAATTTTAATAAAGGATTGACTACACCCGATTCATGGGATATCATAGAACCATGTTTCGACTGTCGATACCCCAAAGACCTCGGTGATTATTTTTATACACTTTATAAGCAGGCTGAAAAGCGTAAAAAGAGAACGCTCATATTTTTTCATAACCTTGGTTTTGACTTTTCATTCGCGCGTAATTGGGATAAGCTTATAAGTCAACTTATGATAACAAAATCATTTTCTGACGGTAGCAACCCGTGGAGGCTTGCATTTGGAGACGGTGAGAAAGTATGGCTTGAAATACGTTGTTCTCTTAAGCTTTTACATCGTTCCGTAGGTTCAATCGGTGATATGATAGGACATCCTAAACTCGGTTATGACTATAACGAATTCCGTTTACCTACAGACAAACTCGCAAAGTATGACTATGAATATTGCTATAACGACTGTAAAGTAACAGCTTGTGGTATCATAGAAGAGTGTAAGAATTGGTTTTGGATTAAAAATATAAAGGATATCCCGCTTACATTTACTTCATTCACGCGCAAGAACAATAAAGCTATTCTATCATCGGAATTGGAAAAAGCATGGAGTAATTACTGCGTTGATACATTTCCTATGAATTTTGACCAATACCAAATCATGCGCGCTGTATATCAAGGGGCTTATACACATGCTAATACATTTTTTCGTGGTAAGCTATGCACTTTGGTTCATTCGTTCGACGTTTGTTCTGATTACCCATCACAGTCTACACAAATGGATTTCCCCGATACAAGCGGCACGTTATACATAAACGAGGAATTGCAAAGTTTATGGAGCACTTTATACGAAGAATGTATAGAAGCGTCTCTGTTAGATGATGTAGAAGCGATAAAAATGCGCCATGCATTAGTTTCGGGAAAAATGTTCCATGGCATATTTTCACTTAAAAATATAAAAATAAGGAATTATAGCTATAACTATATGCCTATCATATCAGCGTCAAAAACTAAATCTAAGAACGGAATAGGTGAAATAGAATATAATAAAAAAAGTCACGGTTATCATCTTTTAGAAGAAATGACAGCCGAGTATAACCGCCTTATTGATAATGGAAGAATTATAAGCTACGATGAATGTACTATATATGCGACAGAAGTTGACATTGTAAATATTCTTAAAATGTACGAAGTTGAAGCTATAACAGCAGACTGTTTATTCCTTAACCACGCAAAATCATCAGGTGGTATAAATGAATTAGTTGAACGTAACATTATATATGCAAATATGAAAACAGCACTTAAAGCTATATCCAACGGTAAACATCCCGATGAAACATTGTTGAACAGTATCCCCGAAAAGTGGCTTTCCGATATCAAATCAAACGCAGAACCAAAAAAGTTAGCTAAACGTTATCTTATGCTGTCAAAGAATATGTTTAATGCACAGTATGGAATAGACGCGACGCAGCTTGTATTCGGCGACACTCTCATCGACGAGGATTGTATAACGTCAAACACTGAATCGCTTAGTCGCGAATCGTTCGAGCGTTACTACAACGATACTATGATTAAACTCGGGAAAGAGCGTTCAGACCGTGGACTATTCAAGCGCGTTAAATCTTCATACATCGTAGGTATTTATATTACAGCGTATGCACGGAGACATCTTGTATTATTTTCTCATCTTATATTTACCAAAACTCCTTATATAATTGTATATTGGGACACGGACAGTGCGAAACTGTATCATCCCAATGAATCCGCTGTTACGTTTATGAATCTTCTTAATGTAGTAGCTGAGTTTAACAACGGAGTTATGGAGCGTTGTCAAAAATCTAAACATTTACAAGTGCAAGAAAATAAATGGGGCTTAGGTAAATTTGACTATGAGGAAACATATGCATATTTCACCGCGCTCAATTCAAAGCGATACATGACATTCGACGGTGAATTAGATGTAAAGACATCGGGGCTTGTGCAAGCGACAATGAAGGTGTCGGTCATTCTCGATTATCTATACAATGATAATGAATCATGGTTTCTTTCGTTCAAAGCCCTCATGCGTATCATGTGGAAAACAAATACAATGTTTGACCAAAGCGTATCAGGAAGAACCTATCTCGATAGAGAAAACCAGGGTAAATGGTCGGATGAGTTCGGTCAATACTGCGGTGCGGTAATTAAAAATACAGACTATGAATTCAAAATGCCTATGAAACAAGGTGTATTTTGGACTAATGAAAAATCCGCGAATCTCCATTATGATGAAGTTGCGGAATATGTGTTTGGTAATAAGTTAGATACCGAGCGGACAATATTCTATATGTTTGATGAGGGGATAGGTATAGTGTACTACCTACACGGTAAAAGAAATATAATGTTCTGTCCATGTGATATATCAAAATTCAAACATGGAATCTTGCTTAGTGATTCTATGTCAGATCTAATAGAGGATTTAGCATGAAATATTATGAATTCAAATTAGAGAATTTTCCTAACTGTTCTTATATTTTTTTATTCGGGGGACGTTCATCGGGGAAGAGCACGTCTGTAGCAAAATATCTGAAAGAGAAATACGAAGCTGATAAATCGGAGTTTGTGAGAGTATTCCGTAATTATACCGCCATGCGGAGCGCAACTACATGGTTTAGTCTTTTCAACGACGAAACAACTGATATTGTTTTTGACCGTCAAAAATATATGTACAACGGTGTTCCATTCGGTCACGGTATCGCTCTCTCCAATGAGGAAGTAGCATCTAAAAGCTCACAATATCCCAATGTGAATACCATTGTATTTGATGAATTTGTTATGATAGACCCATACGGTTATTATCCGAATGAACCTGAGCATTTCATGTCAATAGTTTCTACAGTGTTCCGAAACAGAAGCGGCACGGTTATATTTATAGGTAACAACATGAACGAAATGTCAAAATATAACCCGTTCTTTCGGTTTTTCGGTTTAGATTGGGAAGCTGTTAATCCTAAATTAGGAGAGACTATTTTTTGGAACGCCTCGGGCTTTGAAAATGGAGCGAAGTGCGCAATGGAGTTTATTCCCGTTGCATATGAAAGCGAAGATGAAATACCCGAAATGCAACGTGTAGCGGGAAATGATGTAGCCACAACAGGTTCATTTAAGAAAGACCCCGAGATTAAACCGCAATTGTTTAAGGATTACCATTGGATTTATGTTTTTGAGTATAACAAAGTAAAAATGACAATGGGATTTAGTGTTAAGAACCGCTGTTTGCTCATCGGGGAATACCACGGTAAGCATGCTCGGAATCGACCGCGGATAAACACACGTTCGGTAGATACATTTCGATTTTACAATTCAAGAGCGTTTACTGTGGCTATGGAACGTCTCGGTAATAAATGGGGAACAGCTTACGAAAACGCGCGTGTAAAAGCTGCGTGGTTAGAAATAATAAAAGGAGAGGTGTAAAAACCTCTCCTTTATAATTATATGGCTCTTTATGCCATTGCGGTGTCGAGCACTCGCGTATAATTACCTATGCGTCAATTGTAAATGTGCCGTTATCATACAGCCGTATGTTTTTTTCTGCATACCCCGAAGGCGTTTTCAACCTGGCTATATATTTACTATGGTCAACGCCCATCGCACGCGCTCCAATTTCCACAAAATTGTAATACGCCAGTGAATTATCAGAATTAACGGTAACAATCGGCTTTCCATTTATGATATAATCACGGAGAATAGAATATCCAACATCACCGGAATATGTTTTTGTTCCACATCGTAGGATTTTAGCAGTTGGGGATACAATGTAAAGCGCATTAAACGCCGGCGTATCGGGATAAACCCCACTTCCAAAGCTCGGCGTACCGTCGGCTGTCACTCTACAATTATGCAAATCGGTAGTAAGGGCAGAAAACTTTATAAACGCAACATCATTGTAAAGAATAGGATTTATATAAACACCTTCGCTTGCTGTAAGAATCGTGAATTTATACATTCCTATGAGTTCTTTATTTTCATTAAAATAAGCAACGTTCGCATACCCACTTGCGTTAAGCGGGTTGGTTATCATAATATCATCCGTAGCGGGGCATACGGGAATAAAATCGGATGTAAATGCGTTAGTTATTGTTGTAGAAAATTCACCCGTAGTCACATTATAAGCACCCGTGGTATATCCACCGACTGTCACGTTATCGTAAAGCGCGAGGTCTTTAGAACTGTCCATATCACGCCATGTAATTTTACGTTTATACACAGCGTTATCGTCTGTGGTTGTGCTTGAAATTGTGGTTTTGAACGATTCGGGGCTTGCAAGCCATACAGCGTAGTTAGGTACAGTTTCCGTATCTACCATTCCCGTTTTCTCAGTAAGGTCTGAGATTGAAATTTTAACAGTAGAATTCAGATATACGCATATCCTAACGTAATATCCATTAGCGGGCATGTTAAACTCAATGGATGAGCCAACAATTGTCCCCGTGTTCTGCATTCTCACGAAATTTTTATTATTGTCATACACAATTATATACTGATTAGTATCAATGGCTGATTCACTTGACGGATTTTTTCCAAAACAAATAGCGTACTTTTTAAGCGGTCTAACGGGTATATACGCAGATATATAATACATATTTGTATATTCTTCCGCGCCTGTAGTGGCGTTAAGTTTATAGTTAAGTTTCGCCCCGCTTCCCCACACGTCCCACATATTAGGGCTGTCATGGTCTATGGAATAATCAGGATTCAACGATACCGAGTTGACCAACTCTGTGATTTGTGTCGCAAATGTTTCGTACTTAGTTGTCATCTCATCTTCAAATTCATTTACCAAATTTGTAATTGTAGATTGAAACTGCGACATCGCTGTATTGGTTTCTTTCTCAAATCGTGTTATAGCTGTATTTGTATCGGATTCAAATTTGGTTACACGGACTTCAATTTTATTCTCAAACGTTTGTATATCGGCTTTAAGCTGTGTTGCCCAATCCTCATTCTGCGTAAGCGATTCGTTAAGTTTTTCAACTACCTTACCGAGCGTCTCCAAATACGAAATAGAGTCATCGAAGGTAAGCGGAAGTACGGGCTGTACCCAAAAATTAAGTGGTGTTACTGCCATTATATATACCTCTCTTTTAGAATATCCCCATAAACAGAGGATTAAGTTCATCAATAATCATCATATCAATATTTAATATTTCCGATTTTGCTTTAGCAAGAATCTCCGACGGGTAAAGTCTCCCGTCATTTCCCGTGAAAATTCGCGTAATGTCAATTGTTCTTGTATTATTGTCTGTAGTTATCTCATTGGTTGAACCACCGTGCGTTCGTTTATTACCTGTTGTCCCGTTGTTAACATTATTTTCAAACGTAACGTCAGTTGCATACAAACCGTTTTTCACATTCTCGAAATTAAGCGGCGACATCGGAGTATCGCTGTATATACGCTGATTATTATCGGTATCAGAATGTGTTCCCGCGTCCGTAATAGTGCGTGTATCGGCTATATTCGATGAACCATCGCCATCGTCCTTTATTGTACCTTTTTCAGTTTCTGTTCTGTTCTGATTCTGAAACATATTCAGCTTAAGATATTCAACCTGCGCATTATACAACTGATTATAATATGGCATTATCTCATTCATTTTCATGTTAAGATAATGTTTGAACAGAGCGGGAGTTTCAAACCCTATTTCACGATATGCGTAATGTGTATAGATTTTATCATTAAGCATAAGACGGTATGACGATTGGTATATAGGATATGTATCCATACCTAAATCATATCCCGATTTAATCAGAGTTTTCAGTAGCGTCGTATATTTCGCCATACTGCATACCCCCATTCAGAATCTCGTTTATGTTGCGACGTTCGACGGAAATGTTTGTGCCGAACATCTTGTTAGCGTCTTCACAAGCCTGCTGTCTTGTAATCAACCCCGCTTCTGCCATATAACCGTAATGCTCGGAATTAACCTCAATCTCGGAGGTCTGCACCTGCGCGCGCTTGAAGTCCATTGAGTTACCGATACCGAGATATGTAAGTGCTTCATGCCATGTGTTTTTCTTCTCTTCATCGAGTTTATCTGCAAGGTACGGAGCGGCTGTATTAAGAACAGAAAGGTTAGACAGCTCAATATCCTTATTCGCATAGATAACAGGCATAAAACCGTCATACTGCATATACATATTTTTCATAGTAAGAAGTTGCTCCTGCTCACACTGCACAAGAATCGGCGTACGCTGCGCGTGCACATTCATAATGATAGTACGCTCAATCTCGGTGAGTTTCTTTGCAAAGTAAATGAGTATGGGGTATGTGGAACGTTCAATATAATTGTTTCGGATGTATACACATTCTTTAGCATCTCGGATAAGATTTATTCCTATGCTGTAACAGTTAAACCGTGTAGGATTCTCGTAAAAATTTATATCACCCGACGGTGCTACACGCAAATTGAGTAGACCGTATTCCGAATCCGTAAAGCAAGCGCGACCGTCCTCGTTAAGTGTCTTTTCGAGAAATCGCTCGTTCATCGTTTCGGGAAGGTTGTTCCACTTATAAATAGAAAGCGCCAACAGAACAAGACGTGAAAAATATGTATCAAATATTGTAGTCTGCTCTGTCATTCCCGCTATCCATTCATTGTTCGCCCCTTTGAACCCTACAGGAATTTTCTTATTAGCCATTCGTATCACCTACAATTTCATTGGTGTAATCACCGTAATTTCCTACGTCATTTATATGCCAAAATGTAACACCGTTATTAAAGATATCTTCTATAACACGCAACTCTGTGTCTGTCGGTGCGTATGAGTTTTGCGCTACAGGCGTTATTGTTATTTCGGTTGTTTTGACGTAGTTCCAATTAGTCCTGCCTGTAAGATTAGGAAGTTTGAAAGCGTTTGTAGCGTAGCCGTATTTAGAAAGATAATTATCGTATTTTTTGACTTCGGATAATGTAGGGCACATATGCCTAACAGCGACCTTCATCATATTACGCTGAGCCACATATGCATTATCTAAAGTCATATTCATAGACTGAGACGGGAGATTATTTTTATCCGATAAATTGGATTCTATTTCAGCTAATTGCATTATATCGCGGGCTGACGCTCTAACCATATCGGTCGCCTCTGATACGGTCTGTCTACCCGCTCCTATCGCGCCCGTTATACCCCGCGTCGCGTTTGATGATGCTGTTATACCAGTTAAATTAGCGGGCGTTATAGCCATATTTAACGCTCCTGCTCCAAACGCGCTTGCCATATCCAATCCACCCATGAGAATATCGAGATTGATTTTATCACGCGCGTTTTTAAGCTGTGTAGCAGTTGTGTTGCCATTCAATGCTTTCCAAATCATAGCATTGTCTTTCTCAAACGGCACGTTATATGACGCTTCAAACGAAATAGAATTATTGAGATTATAATAATCTATTGTTTGTGCCCCTATTGTTTCAGACAGGGCGTAATTTTGCGGAATAATACGCGCGGTAGCACTTATGTCGAGAGCTATATCTGAAAATATAGTAATAGAGTTCGAAAACTGAGAAAGCTGTGGTATTATGTCAATTGAATTTCCATTTTGAGCGTCAATTACCCATTTACAAAATGGATAATGAAATATTTTTCTGTTTTTAGGAGTATAGCCTGAAACATTCGCAACCGTAAATGTATTGGTTATAGTGTAATTAGAATTTATACCCGATATAAACAACTTAGCATATCTATCAGTTCCTATTACAGTAGTTCCGTCGCGGTCGTAAAAAACGACTTCACCGATGTGCTTATAAGGCTTGTAAATACCCGTGGGCTGTGGTAGAGACTGTGGGTCATGTGTTGTAAACATTGAATCGAAAATGTTATCGCGCATACAAAACACCGCAATGATGGACTCTATTTGCCCGCTAAGGTTCATTACCGATAAAAATTTAGCATAATCAGATGCGGTTTTGAATACCACATATGAAAGTCCCGTTCCCGCTCCATTAATTATTGTTTCATACATTTGGTCGGTCGAGTGTTCTAATACAAAATCGCGATTTTCTTGCGCTCCCTCGGGAGACTTATCAAGAAACTTAAGATATGGAACATTTATTGATACAACTACAATACGTTTTCCGTCATCGTCTAACCCTGTACCTAAACTATTAGGCGTAAAATTAGTGCCATATCCTACATAATCCTGTTGGTATTTAGTAACTTGGATAGATTCTGTCTCTGTATTATAAGCATCCGAATCATCGTTAGTGTGTTCTCTTTCTACAAATGCCGACTTAATATTAAAGCAATCCCACCATGTAGTGTACACGTCCTGCTCAAAGTAAACATAACAAGCGTTCTGATTTATATATTCTACTCCCGTTATAAATGCATAGAACCATTTAAGCGAAAAATTCTCATTCATATAACGAATGTAGTTATACTGTGACATCGCTTCTGCGTTGGCGTTTACTTTGATAGCTTGCTTGTCGCGGATGTATGTGTAATTTTGTTCTACCCTCAAAGGGGAGGAGAAATAATTACTCTCCTCCGTCTTTGAAGTGAACAGGCGTACATCTTTGTAATCACTTTTCCATGGTACTCTATAGAACGCTATTGTTCCCTGCGGTGTGTACGCCATAATGATTTACTCCTCTACCATAAGCCTTATAAGTTCAATGAGGTCTTTCATGTTTACATATCCGTCTTGATTTATATCAGACTGTACTTCATTCACCTTTACATTCCAACCCGAGAGAAACCGCGTGAGTGTAACAATGTCTTTCATGTTTACAAGGTAATCGGTGTTGGTGTCTCCGATTATATCGACGGCTTCATTGCAATCGACGGGGTAAATCCCACCTTCCGTACCTTTGAAACTATACTGCCAAATTTTAAGGTTCGGATATTTCTTCTGAAGTCCCTTGTGAGACTTTGTGCCATCATCTATAGACGCAAGCCAAAGCGGAAAATTGAGATTATTCTTAAACTGTGTAGCAAGAAAATACTCATTAGCATATATGTACGCTTTATATCCTGCTCCAATTATAGAATTAAGGAAGAGGTTCACTCTACGAGAAAGACCCTCTACATCGCCCATGAGAGATGTATCTTCTACGTCAAGGGCAACTCCGATATCAATATTCTCCTTGTAAGGTTTAAGTATCTGTATAAGATATTTTACTTCTTCAAGAGTCTCGGCTTCCGTTCTACCCATGAAGTACCAATATACGCCTATGTAGAATTTCTTTCCACTTATACGGGAACGAAACGCCCGTATGTGCTGTTCAAAAAGCGGGTCAGTAAACGGGAAATTATATTCAGCTGTCCTCCCCTGCCCTGCTTTGATTATTACAAAGTCATTGTCTTTTATAACTCTATCGTAGTCTATATTACGCTGATAAAGCGAAATATCTATACCGCGAAACTTTTTGTTCATTTTGTATTATCTCCTTTATCTACGTTTTCTATATTATTCTGTAAACGCTTCATGAGAGATTTAAGAAATCTCGGGCATGGCGCTCCCATAGCTGATACATTTTCAAGTATAGATATCAACTCATTGATTACGAACCATGCCATAACAAGGATACAGGAAATGGGGTCATAGTTGACACCGAATTTCCCACCTGTAACGAATATAAGATAGTCAATCATCATCGCACAGAATACAACCGCAATGTATGATACCTTCTTAAGAATTCCCTTTCTTCCGATTTTGGAAGATACTTCACTATTCACATATGCCTTCATAACACCCGTAATGTAATCAGCTGTTACGCATATAAGAAAACAAACAAACAATGTAAGAATAAGTTTCATATTTATATACCCACCCACCATTCCCTCTCGATTGTTAAGATAGTATGCTTATTAAAAGCTCATCGAGCTTATCTTTTACTTGGAGTTGTCTACCGTAAATGCTCCGATTGTGGTTGCGCCGATTTTAAGAACAACCTGCGTTTTCTCTGATGACGCTGTGGTTTTCTTATCGTATGCAATGGAATACTGATTTCCCGACTTATATGTTACAGTTACTACGGACGCGGAAGCTGTCGAACCGTCTTTAGTCGCGGCTGCGGTCACTGTCTGATTCTCGGGAACGTTGTTACCCATAAGGAACAGAGAACCCGCGGACGCGAAATCAGATGCGTCAACAACAATATCAGTTGCGGTATCGCTAAGCGTTACAGTGTCCTGCCCGATTGAAAGCTGCGAGTTTTCAACCGTACCATCTGCAATAGACGTGAAGATTACAGCGTTAGCCATGGGGGACACACTGTAGGTCTGCCATACGTTCCAAAAATATCTCCACTCCATACGAGCGGGATTATAGAACGAACCCGTCTCACGGAGAGAATCGTAAATCTGGAAAAAGCGTCTATCGCACATAAGCGCATATACACCGTCAATGCCAAAATCATCGACATAGATAACACGTCCCATGAAATCAGCGCGCTCCATATTAAATGCAGCTGCGAGAACATCCACATCAACGACAGAAGAAACGGCGGATGATATAATTATCATCGTTTCGTCGGTGGGAGAGAATGTAACATACGGTTTACCATCACCCGAGATTTCCGCGTAGCGGTTAAACCGAGAAGACGGGAATCTAAAATCAATGTAAGTCTGACGGACTTTGCGCATAAACGCCTTTGCAGACGTTTCGTCGGTAGGCTCATCCACCTGTACGGTGGAAACGTATCCCTTAGCAAGCGCGCTATTTATAGTGTTCTTAAGAAGTGCAAATTCTTCAATGTTATCACCGTTATAAAGCGAATTAATTACTCCGGCGATAAGGTCATCGAGGTCTTCCCACGAACGGAACGCAAGCTTAAGTTCGTTGTTCTGAATACGCGCCTTAAACTGGTCTTTACGATTAAGACGATGGAACGCTACCTTAATATCGGGCTTATCAAAATATCCCGTAAGGTAATCGTTCTCGGGGTCAAACTTCTCCGCCTTAGCCGGATTGACTGCGATTTCCTCTACGTCAGAACCCATAGGAAGGGCCTTGCGGAGAAACGCGAATTCATTGTTCCACACTCTATTGTGAAGAACGGTGTCAAAGATAATGTTCGGGAGAAGTGTGCAGAATTCGTTTCTTATAGCCTGATAGTTAATTATCGGGTTTCCGACTTCTGCAATGTTGTTAAGTGTTGCTTCGGGAATAAACGTCTGATAATTCTGTGAGCCTGCTGCTCTTACCGCGTTCATAACCGAAACGGCTCTTGCTGCATTTGCCATTTTAATTATAACTCCTTTTATCTGTACTCGCCGATTTCGGCGGTGTAATCTTCGGGTGTCTTATGGGTCGACTCTTCGGGGTCGGACGAATCCGAGGGCTTAGAGCCTATTCGTAAGAAGAGTTCGTAGTTTGCCTGTTTGAGCGAATTGTTGCTATCCGTCAATTTGGTTATCTCGTTTTGTGCGTTTTCAAGATTTGACGCTGACTCTGTATACGCGTCTGTGAGACTAACGAGAATCTGAGAAGTGCGTGCTTCGTCTGCTGAACCTGACGCTAATTCGCGTGTTAGTTCATTGTATTCATCTATAGTCATGAAATATTGACCTCCGGATTATTTATAGTTAACGAACATCTGTTCGTTTGTATCTATATTATAGAACATTTGTTCGGGTTTGTCAATAGGCAATGTGAACAAAATAATAACAAAGTGTGAACGGAATATTTGTGCAATGTGAACAATACAAAATAAAAGTTTTGTATAATTGGGGAATTGGTTGGAAGAAATGGAAATATTAT
>ERZ808278.874-NODE-874-length-15590-cov-10.677309_pt1 | contig 15590 bp, 22 predicted proteins | sample MGYA00521239_ERZ808278 | MGnify/ENA primary metagenome ERZ808278 (study PRJEB31516, sample SAMN03275600) | gut metagenome | biome: mammalia-associated habitat; material: feces | host: Papio cynocephalus | place: Kenya | collected 2012-07-17 ... | reverse complement strand
TAAATGGTCAACGGGGTTGTTTTTATATAAAAACAAAATCATTTAAAGGAGAAAAATATCATGGAAAATTATATTTTAGCTTCCGTTGCTAACGTAGAACTTCTCCGCAGAGAGAACGGTAAGTTAAAGCATTTCTTGTATTGCAATATGCTTACTGATAGTGCGCTTTCGTTTGCTAACTCCATGGAAGAAATTCGTGCTGGTAAAGGCGGTAAGCTGATTGGTCGTTTTGGTCACAGCTCCGGTATTACATTGCAGATGACTAATGCTGTATTTAATAACAAACTTTTCGAGGCACTTATTGGCGCAGAAGATGTTTCAGCGACTGCTTCGTCAAAGGGTGTTATTGCTCATATCGAGCATGCGGCTGGTGCAGATATTGAACTTCCTGGTTATACCAATGTTGGTAGTCTTTGTGGTATGGCTAATCCTGTTGCTTGGGCAAAGAAGAAGGGATGCGATGCGAACGATGAAATCATCACTCTTGATGTTTCCGAAGATGGGAAAGTAACAATTGAAGGAACCGGAGATTATTGCATTTCCTATTTCAGAAATGAACCTAATGCAATTGTTCAAAAGATCAATGCTATGTTCAAGCCGATGGAATTGGTTGCTGTTATCGACATCGATAAATATGCTTCCGAGGCAAGCTATCAGACTTCTGACGCTGTTATTGGGCATAAGATTATCAAGATTCCTCGCTTCCAGTTTGATGGTCAGTTTGATCTTTCTTTAAATATGACCTCTGCTGCTACGCTTGGTCTCAATGGTACTGTTCTTGCTACGACTGGCGGTGATTGTGATGGTAAAGAATATTATGCAGAAATCGTTGATACTGAAAATTCCGAAAGTACAGAACAGGATTTCAGAATTGGATTGCTTGACATTCTTATTCACCCCGACTACAGAAAAGTTGGTGATACGCCTGTTATTTATGGTTTGTATAAGAATATGTATCCTTCTATTATTCCTAATTCTGTTTTGCAAGCTCAGACTATTTCCGATGGGACTGCAGATGGTTTTGCTGCGGATGCGCTCGAAGCCGGAAAGTGGAAAGCTGCTGGTGCGCAGACCGTATCTGTTTATAAGAAAGAAGCAACTACCGCTAATAAAGCTCAGAACGTTCTTTGCTCTTCAACAGAGGATATTGCGGCTAATTAAAATAAAATTTAAAACGTTGAAATACGTTTTGCGAGATGGGGTTGAAAAATACCCCATCTCTTTTTAACTATTTAAAAATGTGAATAAAAGCATTTTTTTATTGTTAAAAATATGGCAGTTTTTCGTATATTTTTCACAAAAACATACGACCATTTTTGTGCAAATTGCACAAATAAATTTTTCAAAAAATCCACTATTTCAATCAAAAAGGAGGCTCTATATGATCTCATTATTAGAAAGTGCGAAACTTGCTGATGGACGGAACATTTTAAATTTTTCTGTTGATACAGCGGAAGAAATTAATCAACTTCCTTCTGGCGGCGCCAAGTGGGAAAGTACAGGGCACGATTATGGTGTGCCAGCGGTTGGCTCTACGGCTACATTGGAAGATACTGGCGAATCTTATTATCTCAATGGCAATTTACAATGGGAACTTGTTGGGAAAGGTGAAGTTCTAAGTTCGGTTTATTATATTACTGTCGAAGAAGATTCTGACGGAAATTATATGACAAATTATACTTTTGCTGAGATTACAAGTTATTATGAAGAAGGCAACGGCATTTATTTAAAGAACGGTGAAGATATTTACGTTCTTTCTTATATTAATGATATTTCTGCACAATTTGTACAAATTTATAATCATAATGGTGTAAAGGCCCAGTCGTTTATGTTTTCGCTTGTTGATGGTGAATTAATTATTACAAAACACGATTTATCATTTGGTTTACTTCATGTTCCCACGAGTGCGGATTATACTTATGGTCCTACGACGGTAATTTATGATACAACCGATGGGCTTACAATTCATGGGAAAACCAAATTCGTGAATACGGTTGGGGAAAATACTTTTGATTCGAGCATTGAAATTCCTATTCAAGGTAAAGATGGAATCACTATTGATAAAGATGCTGATACGGAATTTGTAAATATTCGTGGTGCGAAAGCGGTTGTTCTTGATGCACTTCCCGCAGCAACAAATGGTACAATTACAGAAGCTCAACTTGCAGAGTTGCAAGCATCAACGAGTAATTATATTATGTTTAATAACAAAAAATATACTTATGTTGATGAAAGTAAAACCGAAGGATATATTAAATATTCCCTTCTCGATTATGAAAATAATGATGCGGTTATTAAAGTAATCTCGGTTACAATGAATACTCTTTCTTGGGTTTTAAATACTAAGAGTGGGGTTGCTACAAAAGATGATATAAAAACAACAATGGAAGATCCAACAAGTTTTAAAACATTATTTGGTAATCAACGCATCGTTGGTAATGGTAATATTGATATTTACGAACATGATATTGTAATTACTGGTACAAATCTCAAAGCATTTTTAACTGTATATTCAAGTAAAAACACAAAAGTCGATAGTCTTAATGATTTGAAGTTGCTTTGTGGTGATACATTTACAAAATCTTGTACGGGATATGTTGATAGTACAGCTGTTATGGCTATTACTGAATTAAAGTTACTCAAAGTTAATGGAACAGATCAATTATTGACAGGTGTTACGTTTGAAGATACTTTGACAACAATTTAAGGAGAATAATATGATTATTTTTGACAATAAAGATTTTTATAAAAATGGCAAACCCGTTGGCGAAGCCAATTATGTAAATACAAAATGCGATTATTTATATCTCGAAGTTTCCAATGGAGACGGGGCGGAATTTAAGCTTGAAGGTCGTTGTGATAATAAAATTGTTGAAGAAGACGAGAAACAATATGTTGAAATTATGGGTAGAAATCTTTCGAATGATACAAAAGAAGCTTCCGAAAGTGGTAATGGTATTTGGGAGTTTAACATCAGAGGTATTCATGAGTTTAAAGTTACGAAAGTAAGCGGTGATACAGCTAATGTTCACGGAAGATTAATTATTACCGCTGTGTAAGGAGGCAATATACAATGGCTATTGATATAGTTGCCAGAGCATTAGCTGTTTCTGGCAAACAAAATTTAAGTAATTATTATACAAAAACAGAATCGGATGAGAGATATGCTTTAGTTAATGGCAATGCAGATCAAAATTTTAAAGTTGCAGATCCGATCAATAATGAAGATGCAGTTAATAAAAAAACATTAGAGGCGTCAATAGGAAAAGTATTCTCAGTAACCATTTATGAGGCAGGTGATTAATTGTTATGAAGTTAATTACTGATGAAAGTAAAAATTTTGATTTAAAAAATTTAGAAATAAATGGAAAAAATATTAAAAGATTAAAATATCAGACCGGTATTAAAAAAAATTTGTTCAATATAAATAATTATTCTACAATTGCAAAATCAATCGGATTTGATATACATAGCTTGGAAATTGGTAAAACATATACTATTTCTTGTAATCAAAATAATTTCAGATGGATTAAAATTAGTAATAGTCCAGATGGGTATAATAGCGTTGCTACGCGTGTTATTCCATATAATAAATCGTCATTTACTTTTGTTATGAGTAGAAACTCAAATATACCAGAATCTGCTACTCAATATTTGTTTTTGCAAATGATGAACTCAACGTCTTCTGGATTTCCACACGGTCTGTCTGAATTGGGCGTAAATCAAATTCAAATTGAAGAAGGATCGACAGCTACTTTTTATGTGGATCATAATGGCTGCACCGATCTGGGGGTAATACCAAGTAATAGTGGATATATACTAGATGAATATAATAATCTTACAGAAGAATTATTAACTGATACAATAGAGAAAGATAATATAAGCTATCATATACCAGATAAAACTAATATTTTATTAAACAAGGTTGAAGGAAATACAAAAAAAGTCGTTCAATTATTAGATAAGAGTAAATATGGAACAGCGTGGAATCACGATGGAATAAATTGGACTCCGTATAGAGAATATGGCGTTATTCATTGTGTTGGTAAAAATACTGGAACATACTATAATAGTTTTCATTTGAGTGATTCATGGGATATGAATGATATTGTATTCGATGATCATAAATATATATTGCTTACTGGATTAAAACAAACTTATCCATCGTTTGAGGCTGGATGGTTTTGCGGTTATTCGGATGAGGATGGAACAACTGGATATGAATGGTATAGTTCAACGGGAATCGATCAAACAAATTTAAATGTATTTACGATTAAAAAACATAATTATACCTGGAAAAGAATAGAATTGCGGGTTTCGTACGGAAATGAAGATACATTAGATGTTTGGTGGACTCCCCAGTTATTTGATCTTACTGCAATGTATGGAAGAGGAAATGAACCAACAACTCTTGAACAATTTAAACAAGATTATCCAGATTTCTTTGGGAATGTATATAAAGGAGTATTTCCAACAACAATATCACAATTGTCCGTAAGTAATGAAAATATATTAAATTTAAAAGATGCTTTTGGAGATAAATCAAGTTCTTTATTAACAACATTTCAAGGAAAACGTTGTATAAAATTTGATAAAGATCATAGTATTGGATACAATACGTTTTTACCAAAACTTACAAATTATTCATTACAATTTAATGTTTATAATACTGGTTATTCTGCGAGTTTTTGTGGGTTAGCGGTTACAGATAAATACACTAATGTAGATTCTGCTGTTAGAAGATATTGTAGTACACAAACATATAATCAGTGGGTTACATTAAAATACGAAAATGTTAATTTTAATGCTATTGGTTGGTATCAATATATTACTGGTAATGAAGAAATTTATATAGATATAGATAGTTGGTGTTTATCAGCAGGATCTTCTTCAAAAGATATTGTATATAAAGACGATAAGATTGATTTATTAGAAAGTTATGAATTAAACGCTATTAAGAATCCATCAGATAATAAATTATATCAAGATTATCTTGAAGTTATCGACAATAGTAATGGCACTTATACTTTAAAGAAGATACAATATATTAAAAAATTAATATTAGATGGTAATATAAATTGGATTCTAAGTGGAACAAATACATCTGGAAAATATAGATTTGCTTATGAGATAAATGCTATTAGTGGATCTTCTGTGAGCAATTCAGGACCTATTTATTGTAATAAGATTAAATATCCATCTGATGGAGAGGGTAGTTCATATGGTTGTGTTGAATCTTGTTCTTGTGGGACTTATTTATATTTTTATGATGGAAATCATAATTCTTCCGTTGCAGATTTTAAATCTTATGTAAAATCTTTATATGATTCTGGAGATCCAATAATTGTTTGGTACGCTGTTGAAACGCCAATCGAAACAATTATTTCTTCTGATTTAACATATGGTCAAGTTAGTGCGTTAAGAACAAATAATGGTTGTTTAAGAGTAATCGGGAATAGCAATGGTTTACTAATACAACCAAATGTTACGATGAAAGAAAATTATCAGTATATTAATTGATAAATTTTTGTATAATATTATAAATAATTCTCCTTCTCCTTCTTTGTTTGAAAGAGCAGGGAAGGAGAGAAACAAATAATTTAAAAGGAGAAATAAAATGGCTCAAAATGAAAATTATTCTCAAGTAGATTTAAGAGTTGGAACAGAAGCACAATTTAATGCAAAAGTGGATACTTTACCCGCTGGAACATTATTTGGTGTTACAGATGCTACTGTTTCTAAAGCTGATTTATCTACTGATTTAAAGAATGAAATAAACGGAAAAATTACACAGCCATCTAACCCAACCGGAGATTCTGCTGTTGTAATTGATTCTAATGGTGTCGTTAGTACAAAATTATTAAGCGACATTGGTTCTGGTATTACAGTTGATTCTGAATTATCTGATTCCAGCGAAAATCCAGTATAGAATAAAGTTATTAGCTCCGCATTAAATAGTAAAGTAAATAATACAACTACTGTAAACGGTCATGCCTTGTCCTCAAACGTCACCGTAACAAAAAGTGATATTGGCTTGGGAAATGTTGACAATACTTCTGATGCAGATAAACCAATTTCAAACGCAACATAGGCTGCGTTAAATGAAAAACAGAATACGTTATCTGCTGGCACAAATATTGATATTATAAATAATACGATTTCTACTAAAAACGTACCAACTTTAAGTGGGGATAATACTTTTACTGGTTCCAATACGTTTTCTGGCTCTGGAGATCCCCAAGTTGTTTTTCAAGGTGATAATGGTTCTGTAATTTTAGAAACGACACCTGGAAATTCTAATATTACAATAACCATTCCCAATGCGGCAGATGGGACGCTTGCTTTATTAAGTGATATCCCGACAATACCCAGTACTGATGATTTTGCAAAAAAATCATCGTCTAACACTTTCACTCAACAAAATACGTTTACTGGACAAGTGAGGTTCGGTGACACCGTAAAATCATATGATGGTTTTACGGCTGATAATAATTCAAATTCTCATTATGCAAAATATTCATCTGATAATATTGTTTATTATAAAGACTTAGCAACAGCGTATTCATACGAGTTTCCAAATAGTTCAGGAACGTTATTGACATCTAACGATGTTACGGATATATTAAAAACAATATATCCAGTCGGATCGGTGTATATCAATCGAACAAATAATGATAATCCTGGTACTTTACTTGGATTTGGAACATGGACGAGAATTTCAGACAGGTTTTTATACGCAGCAACAACATCATCTACAACATTGGGTACAACTGGTGGTGAAAGTACACATAAATTAACAATAGATGAAATGCCTTCGCACAATCATAATTTTGATGGTTGGGGAACTGCTGCCGGAAATAATGGATACGTTTCTGGTGCATCAGTCAGAAATATATTAACCGCAACATCTTTTAGTATGAACGATACTGGTGGAGATCAAGCACATAACAATATGCCTCCATATGTAGTTGTTTCTATTTGGTATAGAGTTGGTTAAAGGAGATCAATAAGAATGAATGTATATAATCAAGAAAAAACAAAAATAATTACTGATTATGATTTAACACTTGGGAAATTAGTTAGTGATAAGATTATAACAATACATCATGATGCTATAAAATATAAACCGCCAGTTAGTATTGAAGAAAAAGTAGAAGCAATAAAAGCACGAGGCGGGATCGTTGAAAACTTTAATGGTTTATGGGCAGAAATTACTGAGGTATTTGAAAATGGAGCAAGAACAGCCGAAATAATAGAAGAAACACCAGCCGTGGAAGCGAAAGAAGCGTATGATGAATATGAAAATATACTTGTTTATATTCCGTTTACAGAGGAAGAACTTATAAAGGATAAAATACGCAGATATGAAGAATTCGTAGAAGCACTTATTCGCGAAAAGTATTCATTAAGCGAAGAACTATCGTTATTACGGCAGAGAGATACAAAAACAGAGGAATTTGCTGCGTATAATTCATATGCAGAAAAATGCAAGATAGAGGCTAAAAAATCTTTATTATAAGTTAATAGGTGATAAATATGGCAAGTAATACAATAAATTTAAATGGAATGTCTTATACCCCAACTTCTATTTCGCTTAATAATGTAATATATTCGTCTACAAACTGCAAAGGAATTAAATTAAATGGGAAAATTGTCTTTTCGTTTAGTGGTGGCGGAGGTGGAGGCGGAGGTGGCAAAACCCCGCTTGTGCCAAGTGGATATGCTCATTTGGCGATTTTTAGACAATCATTTAATTGGATTCAAGCAGAAATAGAAGATAAAGGATTATTATATTTTCCTTATGCTGGTATTAATGGCGCAATTAGAGGGAATGTTGATAAGAGATATGAATTTTGTTGGAAGCAAGAGGATGAAATAACTGAACAACAAACATCTTGTATTAATTATATTATTAATGATTGGTCTGCCAATAATATTATAAATTCTATTACGACAGAAAATGGTGTAGACATTGTTGATACATAGGTTATGAAAAAAGCATCAGAATCTTTATATTATCAATTATATAATGGACATGAAGATACTAGTGATCTTATTACATATATAGATGATATAACTGGAAGTTTAACAGAAGTCGATTCGAAAAATATAGCTGAACGGATTGTAGTGAGATATGGTGATCTCGGTAAAGATCGTAGATTTTTTATTAATAGTTATAATGGATTATATGGAAGAATTAAAAATGACGATGATACAATTATTAGTGATTCTATTGCAATGATTTCTTTTGATACTCAAAGATTGTATTATATTGCTGGGTATTCTGTTTTTAGTTCTTCTGATTTATCCGATGTTTTTAATAATAACGAGCCAAGAAATATTTATCTTGTTAAATTTTTTGATAGGGAATCTGAAATAAATGCTATGTTAGCAGGTATTAATGATTATATATCTTCAGAACATCCAGATATAAATCAAATTACAATAAAAACAATTGAATTTACGGAATATGATTAGGCTACTGTTTGGGCAACGGCTTTTGCCGAACAACATGAAAGTGAACCATCAGTGGTAATTTCATCTGCTGGCGATATACTTGCTGTTTTTATTAACAATAACAATAACAATAACAGTGACAATTTTAAATGTATTGACATAGCGATTTGCCCTAATATTCCGAACTATTCATCTTATTTATATAATATAGAATATTCAGATGATTTGAACGAAAATTATAAATGGAATATAAATGGTGGAGATACATATACTCCATTTACTCCAAATAATACGATTTGTTATTATATTGACTTGGAAAAACCGAATCAAAATTCTCAGTTACATAACAGTGTTTTTTATAATTACGAGGATCCTTCTGTTGATGATAGTGACTTTTTAATTGGTGGAATTAATTATCTTGGTGGAGAAGACGGTAGTCTTCATCCAGACGATGTAATATTTAGTTCTATTGTTGAAAATTATAATGCAGATATAAATATTGATGGACCATATAATAAATTAAATATTCAACAATTATCTCAATAAGGAGAGAATATTATGGAAGATATTATTGTTTATATTATTTTTGGGTTACTTTGTGTTGGAGTATTAGCATATTTAATTGTAAATATTGTTAAATTCTCTAAAATGAAGCCCGAAGAAAGAAAAGAAATGGTTGTTACATATCTTAAAGGTTTAGTTGCCTACGCAGAGAAGAAACTTGGTTCTGGTAAGGGCGCGGAAAAATTAAAACTCGTTGAAGATATGTTCAAAAAGAAAGCACCAATGATTTATAAAATACTCTTAAAAGCCATTGGTGTTAAAGATATTAAAGAATTAATCGAAGTCGCTCTTGCAGAAGTTAAGCGCGATTTTGTGAAGTGAGGTAAAATATGGCTTGTGGTTGCTGTGATTTAAACAGAATTAAAAAATTATTTGAAGAAAAACGCAAAAAAGAAGCCGAAGCAGCGAAAGCGGCAGAGAAAGAAAAAGATGTTTTAAAAGAAGCCGAAGCTAAACCGATTGCTAAGCCTCGTAAAAAGAAAGTTGAAGTAAAAGAAGAAAAAACTCCTGAAGAGGAAGAATTGCTTTGATAACTCTTTTAGAGGAAAAGCGGATAAATGATCGCTTTTATTTAAATTTTTCACTCGATAGCGTAAAAGACATGCGCGATTTACCACATCATAACAAACCTTGGAAATCAATCGGTTTTAATTATGGTGTTCCGCTTCCTGGTTCAACCGCTCTTTTAGAAGATCTTGGTGTTACATATTATCTTGGAAAAGATCAGATATGGCATCTTGTCGGAGAGGGCGGTGAATCACCGGAAGAATTGGAGAAACTTTTAAATGAAATTTATGATTAGATATCCGTAATGGGTGGTTCTATTCCTGAAGATAAAAATGTTGAAAATATTGTTCCGTCAATAGCAACAATTCCGCACGTTGAAGTGGAAGATGGTGTTGACACTATTATTTATGATGGAAATTTATATATATGAGGTGACACTATGGCGGAAAAAACTGTTAAAACTATTTTTATATTAAAACACGGGACACAATTTCAATTTGAGGAAAATCATATTGTTTTGGGGGATGGAGAACCATCTTATACTACCGATACCCATATTTTTAAAATCGGTGATGGGAAAACGGAATGGAAAAATCTTCCCGCTATTTCTGGTAGCGGTTCTGATTTTAATGTTACACTTATAACTGGAGGGACTGCAAATGGCAACTGAAAAAATTCTGAATACCGTTATTCAATTGAGAAACGGTACAGCAGAAGAATGGGCTTCTTCCACACTAATTCTTAGACAAGCAGAAATCGGTATTGAAAACGATACTGGTTTGTTTAAAATTGGTAACGGAAAAGATTTGTTTAAAGACCTTGAATATGCCAATGATATTAAAGGTCAAATTTCAAAATCCGAACACAGATATTTAGATATCGAAAAAACAGAAGGTGATACCGATCAACAGGCTATCGACAAAGCAATCGCTGCATATACCAACTTTGGTGAAGTAAGAAACGGCGATGTTTGTATCGTAAGAAAAGTTATTGGCGAGGGGCATTGGGAATATACGGCTTATGCTTACTCTAATGATGTTGGCGGCTGGATTGCCATGGACGGTAATTACAGTGCTGACAACGTATATTTTAGTGAAGATTTGGTTTACACGGCGAATATTGGTGTTCTTCAGGTTCCCGCTTCTGGTTCTGGTACAATTGCTGCAAAAAATAAAAATCTGACTTCCGTAATTAAGTCCACAATTGCTAAATCTAAAGATCCCTCGGTTACAAACCCTGTAGCTAGCGTAAAATTAAATCAGGCTGGTGCAAAAGAAGCTGGTACAAAAGTGGTTCCTACATATACAGCCTCGTTGACCGCTGGCTCTTACACTTATGGCCCTGCTACTGGAATTACGGCAAAAACATATAGTGTAACAGACGGTGTTGAAGAACACGATGCACAAACAACTGCCACTGGCTCATTCCCTGAAATTCAGGTAACGGACGGCATGAATTACAAGTTATCGGTTTCTATTACACACGAAGCTGGTGCTATTCCTAAAAATAACGTCGGTACAGAAGTTCCCGCGAAACAAATCGCAGCTGGAACGAAAACAGCGACATCAGGTTCAATCACTGCTTATAGAAACAGTTTCTATGGATCTGTTCCCGATAAAACAGCGGCACTCGACAGCGCAGCAATTCGTGCGTTGAGCGGCAAATCTGGAAGAACAAATACGGTTGGTAATACATTTAATGCTTCTGAATCTGTTGGTGCGATGAGAGTTATTATTGCAGTCCCTGCTCCTAGAACTTGTACATCTATCAAAGACGTTAATGGTCTTAATGCGGAAGCTTTAAGTGCTTTTACAAAGACAACTGTTAATGTTGAGGGTGCAAACGGATATGAAGCAAAAGCTTATAACGTATATTACAAAGATAATGCGGCTGCTTGCGATAAAGCAAACAATTGGGCTGTAACATTGGGTTAAGGAGGAAGTGAATTATGTCTATGGAATTTGGTAAATTAAATTTCGCTGTTGGCTTTAATAGAACTTCCGCGTTTCCCCTTGATGCTAATAGCTATTTTGAAAATTATGATGATGCTGTAACAGCCGCTGCCGGTGCAGCAGAAGTTGGAAGTGCCGATAGTGCTTATTATATCGGTCAGGTTTTGATTGTTAAAGATGCCAAAGTCGGCGTTGGTCTTTATCAGATTAATGCTGGTAAAACTCTTACAAAGTTTGGTCAAGCTTCTAGTGCCGATGAACTCGCTGGGAAAGTAAGCGCACTTGAAACTCGTTGCACGACAATTGAAGGAAAACTTATTCTTGCAACATCTGAAACAGATGGTTTGATGAGTTCTGCCGATAAGGCAAAATTAGACGCGCTCGAAACGAATTATGTTCAGAAAGACGGTGATAAAGTACTTTCCGATAATAATTATAGCGCGGCAGATAAAGCGATTGTTGATGGCATCGAAGGAAAACTCGAAACCGAAAAACAACGCGCTACGGCAGCTGAAAAAGAAAACAAAGATGCTATTGCCGCCGATGTTAAAAACCTTGCAGATAATTATTACAATAAGACGTAGGTAGAAGAAAAAATCGCTGGCAAAAAGACGGCTTATGTTTATCAGGACAAAGCAGATGAAACATATCTTGCTGATATAAAAACACAGGGTAAATTTAATCTTGGCGATAATATTTATTTCAAAGCAAAGAAAGTTTCTGATCAATGGGTTTCTGCAGTTCTTACAGAAGCCGATGCAAACGGATATTTCTACGAATTGTCTGATTTAGAAGTTGATCATCCAAGCCTCGAGGGTTATGCCACAAAAGATGAAGTTTCCGCTGTAAGCACAGCGTTAGATAAAGAAACGACTCGTGCTACTGGCGTAGAAAACGAAATTAAAACATCTTTACTTGAAAAGGCAACAACAGAGGCTTTGAACGCTGTTTCGGCAGAAGTTACGGCTATTAAAGAAGATTATTTAAAATCTTCTGATAAAACAGAATTAATAACTGCGATTGGTAAAAAAGCAGATCAGACAGCTTTAGACACAGCTAATACAGCTATCGAAGGCTTACAGACATCTGTTGGTTCTGCTACCGATGAAGCGGCTGCCGATGGTAGTCTTTATGCTCGTATCGCAAAAGAAGCTGAGGCGAGAACATCTGAAGACGCTTCTCTTCTTCAAAAAATTACTGCGAACGAAACAGCAATTACTGGGCTTCGCGGAGACCTTGGATTAAAAGAAGATACTTCTGACAAAGAAACTGTTTTTGGTAAAATTGCAAAATTAACAGAAGATATTGCCGCAGCTGGCAAGATTGATTCTGTTAAAGTGAACGGCGTTGCTCTTCCTATTGAAGATAAAGCTGTTGATATTACTATTCCAGATGCTCTTGTTGAATCAGTTGAAGCAACACAGCTCTCTGTTAGCGAACAAGGTAAATTAGGAATTAAAGCTGTTAATGTAAACCTTCTTGAACAAACGGAAGGAGACACATTGGTTTTGCAGTGCGGAACTGCTACAAAATAATATAAATAGGTGGTATTTTTATGGCAGAGATTAAAAAAATTAATACTAGAATTTCTTTAAAATGCGATACATTAGCAAATTGGTCTAATGCTTCTAATCAATTCATTTTAAATAAGGGCGAAGTTGCTATTGCGCAAATTGGGGAAAAAGATATTGCCAAGAAACAATTGCCCCCTATTATGTTCAAAGTTGGCGATGGCGAACATACATTTAATGAGCTTGATTGGACAAGTGCTCTTGCAGCAGATGTTTACGATTGGGCTAAAGCAGCTACTCCAAAAGCGATTATTGACGAAGCAAGAAAGGGGCTTATCAGCGCAGATTCTGTTGTTAAGTCTCTTAACGGGCTCAAAGGCGAACTTACCGTAAATGGTGACGATACTTATTTCTCGTTTGAAGCGGCTGATTCGGCAATTACCCTTAAATTGAGCGAAGCTGCGGCAGCCGTTCTTGGTTCTGGAATCACTGCTGATAAAGTTGCTAAATATGATGGATATGAAGCAACAATTAATTCTGTAAAAACAACTGCAGAAGGCAAACAAGATCTAATCAAAGCTGGTACTCACGTAACAATCGGTGCAGACAAAACAACGATCAATGCACTTTGGCCTACGGCTACTGATGCTGGTTATGAAGGTATCGGGAAAGTTGGTACTGTTACTGGCGTAAAAATGAATGGTGGCACGGCTACAACACCCGATGAATCTGGCGTTGTAGATCTTGGCGCAGTTGTTACCGATGTTAGCGGCAAGCAAGACAAAGCAATTGAAATCGAAGGGATTACAGCAAAAACCGTTGAAGGTGCTTTATCAGAAGCTAAAAAGGCTGGTACGGACGCCTCCGCAGCTCTTAATACATATAAGGCAGATAACGATAAAACTCTTGCAGCTGTAAAGAAGACAGCAGACGATAATAAGGCAGCCATCGAACAGATCAACACAGATCTCGGGGGATTGACTGGTGCAATGCACTTCGTTGGCACTTCGACAACAGATCCTGTTGGCGAAACTGGTGCAACAGTAGAAGGGCACACAACATTCAAGTCTGGTGACGTATGTCTTTTCGGATTTAAAGAATATGTTTATAACGGAACAAAATGGGTTGAACTCGGTGACGAAGGATCCCACGCTACAAAGACTTACGTTGATGAATCTGTAAAAACAGCGAAAGAAGCTGTTGAAGGCGAACTCACAACGGCTGTTGGCGATCTTGAAGGGAAAATTTCTACCGCAAAATCTGAAGCGATTACAGAGGCTGGAACTGCTGCTGATGGGAAAATCACAGAAGCTTTGAAAGCATACACAACGACTGAAACTCTTAATGCAGAACTCGCAAAGAAGCTTGAAGCAAAAGACCTCGAAGGGTACGCAAAAGAAACCTATGTTGATACAGCGAAGTCTGCGCTTCTTGGTACCGCAGAAGACGATACAACGAAAGAAACAATTCGTGGTGCGAGAAAGCTTGCACAAGCTGGCGTTGATGCTGCTGGTGCGGCTGCGGATGCTGCGACTACCGCGCAAGAAACAGCAGATTCTAAATGTACGCTTGATGAAGTAAAGGCACTTGGTTACACAAAGAACGTCGGTACTGTTACTTCGGTTGCTGCTGGAACTGGTCTTAAAGTTACTGGAACGGCTTCGGTTACGCCGACTATCGAAATTGATACGGCTGTAATCTTCGAATTAGATTGCGGTTCAGCGACAACTGTTATTGCATAATTGCTAAATTATAAAAGATAAAAGGAGAATTACTATGGTTAAATTTAATAAAAGTATAAATGAATATGATTATATTTTGTCATTTGATTTGGCAAAACATAATACGGGATATTCACTTTATAACCTCTCTGATAAAACCGTAATTCTTACTGGAATGATTATCGGAGAGGAAAAAGAAAATTATTGGTATGGACTTTATGAGGAGTTCGAGCATTTATTGCTCGAACTTTCCTCCAAGTTCGACAAAAAGAAAATCTTTGTTATCAAAGAAAAATTGCCGACACAAAATGGTCGGTTTTCAACAATATCTACTTTGCAAGCTTTAGCACAAGTTCACGCTATTTTAGATATAGCTTGTGGTAATTGTGGTTTTGAATTTTATGACTATGATGGAATTCATTCTGTTTCTGTAAAAGCTTATTTTAAAGAACTCACTGGAATAGAAAAACTAACAAAAGAAGATATTGCTAATAAAATATCCTTTTTATGCGCGGAATATGACTTCTCTGGGCTTCCTTTGGACATCACGGATAGTTTGGCGGTTACGCTCACACTTGTTGATAGGAAGTGGAATAAGGACATTACAGAAGAGATTAAGAGCATAAATAAAGATATTAAAAAATTTAAATCTGAAAAAAAGAAGCAAGAATTGCTCAATTATATAGATAAATTAAATTCATTAAAAATAATAAAGGAGGGTGATTGAATATGGGAAAGCGCACCACTGTATATAATGCTGGTCTTACCGATAATTGGGACAGTGTTTCTAAAGAAAATAAAGGGTTGGTTGACGAGTTCGTTGAATATCTCGTATCGGTTAATAAAAGCCCTCAAACAATTCATCAATATCATGAACA
>ERZ808278.872-NODE-872-length-15616-cov-5.440203_pt1 | contig 15616 bp, 16 predicted proteins | sample MGYA00521239_ERZ808278 | MGnify/ENA primary metagenome ERZ808278 (study PRJEB31516, sample SAMN03275600) | gut metagenome | biome: mammalia-associated habitat; material: feces | host: Papio cynocephalus | place: Kenya | collected 2012-07-17 ... | reverse complement strand
GTTTGTGAAAATAATGATTATTCAGAAAACAGTTATAGATATTATTTAGAATTTAATATTGATAAACCTTTATCTAAAAAAGGAACTTTGATTTCAATTTTAATGAACCCTTCTAATAAAACTAAGCCTAATAAAAATATTGATGGAACAATTCAAAATGTTATAAAAATGGCATATATTGTAGGTTATTCAAAAATCGTAATTCTAAATTCTTTTGCCTTGATTCAAAGCAATGGAAATTTAGCAGAAAAGAACTTTGAAGATAATAATTTTGAAAAGTTAAATAAGAAATTTATTAAAGAATTTATTAATAAAAACTCTGATAAAGATATTTTATGTGCTTGGGGTACAAAATCTAAAATAGCAGACCTAGAATTTGTTAATAAGTCATTAAAAAATAAATTTGTTTATAGCATTACTAAAAAAGATTTTCCTAGACACGCAAGTCCTTATAATTCTAAAAAGGTAAATGAATTTATTTTAGAGCAAAATAAACAGGCTATTAAAACTAGAACCTTTACTAAAATTTCTGAAATTAAACCAAATGGAAAAGTAAAAAAATAATGGAGGAAAATTAATGAAGTATAAATATCTATGTGTTTGTTTAGTCTTTTTATTATCAGTACCTATGGCTATTGCTCAAAGTAAATATAAAGTTGTAGCTAATGAAAACAATATTTCTAAAATTGTATCCTGTAATAATCTTTCTTGGAAACAATGGGAAGAAAATCTTTACGAGCAGTTTGTAAGAGATTTAGTATTTAATAAATGGGTAGATATGCCTCAATATTATACTTTTGAAATAAAGTTTGACGTAAGTGCTGACGGTAAAATCTCTAATATTAGAATAAAAGGTAAAAGAGGTGATTGTGATAATACTGTAACTCCAAAATTATGTATGCTTGATATAAAAGAATCAGAAGAAGATTTATTATACAATTTAAAATTCTACTCAAATCAAATATTAAAAAGCTATGAAAATACTTCTATTTTAAAATTTCCTAAAAATGCAAAAGTAAAAAATAAAACAGTAACTATTTTTGCTATCCGTACAGCTCATTTGTTAGATGATGAATGGCAATATGGAGAATAACAGAAATTTTTAAATTTTAAATTTTTTATCAATAGTCCCAAAACAGTCCCTTTGGGGATTGTTTTTTGTGAAATTTTAAAAATCTAATTTCGAAAAATTGCAATAAAAAAGAGGCTTTCGCCTCTTTTTTTAATTGGTGGAGCATTCGAAACGATTTTCGAACATTTTTCGCCAAATATGACACCACGTCTGAAAGACTTTTTGTCCTTTGCTATGAACCGAAAATTTCATGCGTGTGTTCAAAGAGTGCATGAGTGTTTTCTTTTTTGTTTTCAATCATTTTAGACGAAACTTGCATTTCATGCAAGAAAAAAAAATTTTGCAAAGCGACAACTCTCGGGCAGTGCTTAACCCGCAATATGGGGGTGGGGTGAGAAAGTACCTTTTGACCTCAAACCCTTGATTTTATTGTCTTTTAGGTATTCTGACACAAAAGAACAAAAACTTTTTATTTTGGCATAAAAAAAGCACGTTCAAAGTGGCTTGAACGTGCAAAAATAGCTTGAAAACGATTCTTTTTTTTATTCTCTTTTGTTTGTGTCCACGCAGTATTCAACACGTTTTCTGTGTCAAATACCTTGTGGACCTTCGCACAATATAAAGGAGAATCAGAATATTATATTTGTTTGTTTTTGTTTAAGATTTTTATTGCTTCAAAGATTGCGTCTGCGAATAATTCAGGTTGATTTTTGAGCATTTGTGATTCTGTCGGATTTGATATGAATGCACATTCAATCAATACAGCTGGAGCGAATGTTCTGTTCAAGACGTGAATGTCTTTGCGTGGTTTTGTTCCCCTGTTTGTCAGCTTTGTTTTCTTTACTAATTCATTTTGAAACACTTGTGCAAATTGCTTTCCTTTTGCTGATTTCTCTTGATAGAGCGTTTCAACTCCATGAGCTTGAGGGTTGACAGAAGCGTTGCAATGTACACTTATGAACAATGTTGCCTTGCTTTTATTTTCAACTTTTGAGATTTCAAAATAAGATTTTGATTGTTGAAATGCTTCGTATGTGTAGCCGTTGAGTTTTAACTTTTTAATTAATAGATTGACGATGTTTGCTGCAACGTCTGCTTCTTTTAGTTTTTTATCAGATGAAGTTGCTCCTGGATCTGTTCCACCATGACCAGCGTTCAAAAATATTTTCATTTTGTTTTTTCTCCTTTGCAATTAATCATTGCGTAATAAATAAAATCAAACATTTTATATTCACGTTCGTTGTGAATGATTGTAATTTCTTTAATTTCCATGTGTTACTCCGAAATATTTATCTATTTTGTGATTGATTTCTTCAAGTTTTTTGTCAATTTTGTCTTCATTTTGCGTGTCGTGAATGTTTGCGTATTCCATAAGCTCAAGTTTTAAGTTTGCAACGTCCAATTTTGTTGCGAAATAATTTGATTGAACCAGCGTGAACAGTACGCAAGCCACGATGAATATATTTTCTTTATTAATGAATTTGTCCATTCCCCACCTCTTTTTTGTTTGTTTGTGTCAGATAATATTGAATATGTGCTGGAGTTATGCACCAGCAAGGAAGCTCTTTGAAGTATTTTCTTAAATCTTTACAGCACAAAGCGAAATATTCGCTACAAATTAAGCCTTTGCGGTCTTTTTGTTTTCCGTTCGTGTGATGAATTGCTGCGTGCATTAGAGCTTTGATGTCTCCCATTCCGTAACTTTCGCCGATATGTTCTTCCATTTCTTTGAAATCGAGTTGCACTTTAAAGGCTTTGAACTTTTCAGGGTTTTCAATTTTAAGCCACTTGTCGAGTTTGTAACGTCTGACACCTGACGGAATGCCAAATTCTTTTTGCGATTTTGCGTGTGATTCATAAATCCACCATGCACCAAGTCTGAAGACAGCCATTGCAACATGAGTGGGAATTTCTTCTGCGTTCGGACAATACTCTTTTGAAAATCTTTTGATTTGCTTTGCGATTAGTCCTGTTCCATATTCAAGCAAGCAATATTTGCTCCGCTTGTCCAATTTGTTGAAGTCAATCATTTTTCATTTTCTCCGTTGTTGTTTTTGTATGTTTTAGATTTCTTTTTTAGTTGTTTTTGAAGTTTGTTGTTGATTTTTTTGAAAACTTTTGCTGACGTTTGAGCAATTTTTTTTCTCACATCGGAATTGATTTTGTCTGCTGGAATACCTTCAGAAACAGCAAACGCACAAAGTGCATTGACAGCAGCAAGAGCGACAATTTCTCTGATTTGTTCAGCGTTTTTTGATTCGTCAAATCTTTTAAGAATATCGTCTGCGATGAAGTCTTCGAGCTTTTCTCTTTTGTTGTCAATTTTGATGTAAATTGTGCGAATACTGTTTTTGATTTTCATTTGTTTTCCTCTCTTATGTGAACTCGATTTGAAGTTCTTTCAGTTTTTCGTCTTCGTAGATTTCCGATAAGACATAGCGTTCAATTTTAATTCCGACTTGTTGCGTTGCTCGAGCAAAAAGAGCGATTGCTTTGTCAGAATCAATCTTTTTTCCGCCTGTTGGAATTATTATTTTAATCATTGGCAAGCTCCGCTTGTTGTTGTTTTTTAATTTCAAAATATTGAAGCTGAACATTGCCAAGATATAAGCTCAAGGCTTTTAACTGTTCGATTGACATTTTTTGCATTCGTTCTTCTTTGTTTGTTGAATCATAAATTGCGATAGGCAGTAATTCAGGGAATGCTGTCAAGGTTGAAATTTTGCTTGCATAGACCTTTTCTGCCCAAATTGGCTTGTATGTGAAACCATTTCCGCCAGCTTCTTCAGGGTATTCAACAGGAACATTCATTTTGAAATTATATTCGATTGTTGGAGCGTCAAGCGTTTCTCCTTGCATTTTTGCAACAAGTTTGTATTGTTCCCACTCTGCTTTTGTCAAAAAGGCTTCTAAATATTCAAAATACGTTTCTTCGTCCTTTTGTTTTTCTGTTATGCAGATTCTGACATATACTCCGCTTTGTGATGATTTTTCGTCAATCTGAATTGGTTTTTCTTTACTTTCTGATTTTTTGAATTGCATTTTTCATTCTCCTTTTTTGCGTGATTGCTTATAATTCTTCGACAAGCTCGAGTGTCGATGTTTGCCGAAATATATTTTTCGTGATATTTGTTTGTATTTGTCTTTTTGTACCAGCCTTCATAGGATAGCGAGCGAGCAGCGTCAAGAATGCTCAATTTCTCTTTTTTGTGTACTCTCAAAGCATTTTTCCTTGAGCTTTGCAAAATTGTTTTTCGGATTGTCGTCTTGTGTCTGTAAACTTTAAACCCCATGTAATCAATAGGACGACCTCTGCCGTTGTAATCGAATAAAAATATTTGATAATTCTTTTTTAAGGTCAGATTCAATTTGCTTAAATCGACTTTGATATTTTCGAAACTTTTTCTTAATTTCCTTTTATTCCCTGATAGAAGAACGCAATCATCGACATAGCGTTCATAAAATTTTATTTTTTCTCTCTCTTTGACCGTATGGTCGAACGGTTGAAGAAACCAATTTGCCACCCATTGCGAAGGGAAGAAACCAATCAAAACACCCACTCTGAAAACTTCACCTTTAAACTCAACGACATTGCTGTCAATTATTGCGAAAATCACTTGCAACATTTTTGGATCATGAATCTTTTTCCGAAATCTTTCTTTCAAAATGTTTGTGTCAATGCTTTCGTAGAAATGATGTATGTCGAATTTACAACAATATTTGCAGTCTTTCGGATTTTCTTTGATGAATTTTTCAAGATATTTCTTGCCGTAACGTCCGCCACGTTTTGGAATAGAACCGCAAGAAAGCTCATACATTCCACGCATGAAAATTGGTTCAAGAACAATAATGACTAAATGATGAAGGATTTGTTCAAACACTTCTTCACCTTCAAGATTTTTGTAAAAATAAGGTTTTACAATTCGTCTGAATTTGTTCGAGCTTTTGTCAAATATTTCAAACATTTTATGTTTTTGTGGTTTGTAACCACTCAACAAAAGATTTTGGATTTTGACAACAATTTCGTCTTTGTGTGCGAGAATGTATGAGACGTCTTTTCTTTTGGTTTTTCTCTTTGAAGCCTTTTTGATTGCTTTCAGAATATTTTCAGGAAGCAACAAAAGCTCAAAAAGATGATTGTATGATTTCATATATTATTTTCTTTCTTTGACTCCTTGCGGTCTTTCGACTTATTTTGCTACTGAACCGCCCTCTTGTTCGGATAATTTTTGCCAAGTGGCAAGGAATAAGAATTTCATTAAGATAGCGTTTTTTAAATTTATTTTGTTAAGAGTATGCGAAAACAGCTTTGAATTTGCACGTTTTCCAGCCAAAGAATGCGAACCGCCGATGTTGGTGTTAGCGTTCGAAACGGCATTGTTCAAGTTCAAGCAGAACGGACCGTCCAAAGCACCATTGTTCGAACTACCACCGACAATGGCAAAGCGAAATTCAAATCCCTAAATTTTATTTATTCTTTTAGCTGTATTTTGTGGGGGAGTTGATTTCGTAGAAATCACCCCCACTCCCCCCCCATTAAGAGGGTTTACAAGAAAGCGAACCGCCGACGGTGGTGTTAGCGGCCGAAACGGCAAAGTGCAAGGCCAAGCAGAACGGACCGTCCAAAGCACCAGAGGACGAACCACCACCGACAATGGCAAAGCCGTTATTCGCCCACCATAAGCCGTCGCAATATTTCGTTGTTGCTGAACCACTTGCGACAGTAGGGAACAAACCTTTTGAACTCATGACAATTTCTGATGTGTAACCACCTGATGAGCCGCTAAAAGGTTTTATGACGTTGTAGCCTTCGCCTGTTGTGTTATAACCGATTACAGTCGAGCCGTCTTTTGTGTAGTCGCACAATTTGACTTTCAAGCCTTCTGTTGTTGTGTACATACAACCGAAACAACGCTTCCAATAATTGCCCCAATAGTTTTCAATACCGAAGAATTTCAAAGGACCGTTGTCAGCTGTACCGTAGAACATACCTTTTGAAATACATTCGCCTGTCGTTGCATTTGCTCCACTTTGTCTGCCAGCTCCGAATTTTGCTTGACAGTTTGTTGATTTACACATCAACAATGCCAATAAGTAAAGCATTTGTACTTCGCCGTAGTCGATTAAACTCCAGCTGTCGCCGTTTGCTTGAGCAAGCGTGATTTCCGTTGTTCCTGCGTTGTTTGTCAAGATTGTTTTTCCAGCCAAAGAACGCAACTTGCTTGAAATGTTTGCTGGTTGAAAAGCCATGATAAATATTTCGTCAAGCAATTCGCCAAGTCTGTTATAATGTGTATAACAATGATAATTTTCGTCAACTTGCTTGTTTGCAACGCAAACATGAATCAAAGTTCCGACCATTTCAATTTTGAACCATACTTGAGGGAATGCAATCATTGCATTTCCACCGAAGTTTGCGTTTGAAACGTCTGAAGCTGTTACTCCGTCCGCTCTGTAATTGAAATTAGGTTTGTATAATTCATAAGCAACAGTCCCGTCATAGTTTACCATTACAGGACGAGTGTTTTTGACGAAGAATGCGTCTTCCCAATCTCCGTAGTTGAAAGCACCTGAAGAAAAATTCATTGCTGCTGGTTCAAAGTTTGCGTTTCTGCTTCCTGTTGGATATGTAATCATCAAATCAGGGTTGCTTTCGTCAGGGTTCAAATAGAACTCATAAACAATCGCTTCATTGAATTGATTCTTGTCGTGGTAGCAATACATTCCGTTTTTAGAATAAGGGAACGCAGCATATTTCCAATCTTCTTCACTTGATGAAATTGTATCAACATAAGCTGTTTCGTCATATTGATTCAAGACCTTGTTATCAACAACAAGAACTCCGTCTGTTTCGTTTGTTGGATAAGAACCGAGTTTCTTTCGAATCATTGTTCCACCCCAAGAACAAACAAGTTTTTTGTCTTCAAGAAGTGTGTCGCCTGAATCTTTCCATTTCAAAGAAACGGACGTTCCGCTTTTTGATATTCTTAAATTTTTACAGTTAGAAGGTGGAATGCCACCGCCTGAAACTGTAACAGAACCACCGCCACCACTTGACGATGATGTCATAAGGTTTGCTTCTGCCATTTTTGTTCTCCTTGATTTTTGCGTAGGCTGGAGCGATAGCGTAACGCCGAAGTATCGCTGAAATAATGAGCGACCGTTTTGCAGTCGCAAAACATAGCGAATGGCTTGAAAGCGTGAAGCAATAAATCAAACCAACCTACAAACTACCTAATAAATTTACTTAATAAGTTGAACCTGAAGCGATAAGACTTGAGCTGTCGCTTCTCTTGCGTAGAATGTCAACTTATTTTCTGATGTTGTGCAACGATAACATTTCGCAAACTCTGCCTTTTGTGATTGTTGCAAAGCGTAATTTCCTGACGGAATAAGCGTGATTGTCGGAACGTCATTTTCTGTCATTCCCTCAAACTCAATCTCTTGAGTGTACGGAGCTTCATTTCCTGTCCAATTTTTTGAAAGCTCAATTTCAGAAACAGAAACTGTGATTTTATCTGTCGGAACAAATTTTCCGTCAACAAATTTTCCGATTTCGATCCAGCCTGAATTGTCTGAATTTCTTTGTTTCAAAACAGGATTTTCTCCTGAAGTATCTGTCCAAAATTGTGAAGCGTAAGTCGCAGACGGTTCAGAAGCTCCTTGAAAGTTTGTCGCCAGCGTTTGAAGTGCTGCGTTGAACGCTTGCAAGACTTCTTCGCCTGTTCCGTCTTGAATTTCGATTGATGATTGCGTCATTTTTTCTCCTTTTTATTTGCACTACAAAAACCCCACCCAAAAAGAGTGGAGCTTTGCAGATAGTGTGTGTTTATTAATAGCCTTGTAAAACGTAGTTTATTGACTTTTTAACAGGAACATCATTGTTTTTGATAATGATGTCGAATGAATCTGTCGTGATATTTGTCAACATTTCATCATCGCCTTGAGTTTTGTCAAGAATTGTGATTTGTACGTTTGGCGGTTCGTGGAAGTGTTTTTGAAATTGAACGGTTTTGCCGTTTGTTGGAATTTCGATGTTGTTTCCTGTTTCCACGATGTCAGGAACGTCAACACTAATTGTCAAGTGGTCCAGCTGTGCAACAACCGAATCTGATTTTGAAGCAAGAATTGCCCTGAATTTGAATTTTCGTCCAAAGTATTCGCCAGCAATAAAGTCTTGAAATTCTCCAAAGTCTTCATTCTCTGCAACTGCGATTTGTATTCTTGATTCAATGATGTCCGCTCCATATTCTCCGAACAAACTCTTGATTTGTGAAAATCTTTCAATTTGAGAGAATTTCTTGAACGGATTATCTCCGATAAAAGCAAAATCACATGAAATATAGCACTTTGAAGCTGCTCCAATATCAATGACATTCTTTGCGTCATACGTTCCGAATGTTGCAATTTTACCAGCCAAAGCAAGAGACGGAATTGCTGAAAATTTCTCAATTTGAGAAAATAAAGTACAACTTGTCAAACTCAATCTGTTTGAATCGTTCAAATATACAAAGCGTGATTTCTCACCCTTCCAGCCTTCGGCTTTTTCGTCATGTGTTGCAAACACATTTTGAACAAGTCTTGCCCCTGAAATCTCAATCGAAGCTGGTTCTTCTGAATATACTCCATATTCAGGAACAAGAGCTTTGATGAAATATGTTCCGTTTCCGTTTACTTGATAACGGTTCGCAGATATTCTTCCAAGCACTTGACCTTTTTGCCAAGAATCACCTTTTCTGATTTCATAAACAATGTTTCTTGTGTCGTCCACCGCTTGCCATTCAAGAACTGTGAAACCGTCATTGTAATAGCTTGTAAGTCCTTGAACATTTTCAGGAGCTTGAGACAATGCTGTTCCTTGTATTGTGTAATAATACGGAGAAACATCAGCCAGCGACTGCTTGCCAGCTCCAAAAGTGTTGAATGTTGGAATTTTGACTGCAATTTTCTTTCCGACATCGTCTTTTGTGAACGGAACTTTCAAAAATGCGTTTGTGTCAACACGACAGAATTGTTTTCCAGCGTCATGAGTTTTTGAGCCTGTCGAATAAGCGTTTCTTCTTAGATATGAAAGCTCATATTGAAAATCTTCAACCATTTGAGCATTCGCATAAGCGAGAAACTCTCCGTCAACATAGCACAAAGTATTCAAACGCTGTGCGTCTTGTTGTGTACCTGATAACAATTCAGAATTTGACATTGAAACGTCAATTTTTAATTTATTTGATTTGTCAATTTTTTCTTTTGTTTCAGATAATTCTTCAAGCAAAACACCTTGACGGACTTGCTCTGTGATTTCGCCTTGTTTGCGATATGTGTCGCCGTCGTCTGAAATCCAAACTTCAGCACCGCCGAAAAGATTTTCAGGAGAAGAAATTCCAATCCAAACTTCAAGCGTGTCTTGTGTCAATTCCATAGGTGGTTCAAACACAACAACAGGATTGATGTTGCCGACTGCTTGACCGTAGTCAATTTTCACCCCAGCTGCTCTTTGGTGTTCAATTTTTGCTGGTGTTGCTGCTCCGACAACAAGTTCTTCAACTTCAAGAGACAATTCTCCGTCTTCTTCAGAGATTGACAAAATTCTGACAAGCTCTCTTTCAAGTCCAAGCGGTTTATAAGTCAATGTGATTATGTCCGCTGGTTCAAGAAGAATAAATCTCAAAGGAAGTTTGAATTTGTATTTGTTACGAAGTGCAAGTTTTCTTTCAAGTGCCAGCTGTGCTGTTCTCTGTGCAACTTCATCTGTACAAATTTGATGTGCTGTTAATGTGTCAGCAACTCTCAAGCCATGAAGTTCGATGTCTGCGAGGTCTTGAGCTTCAACAACTTCGACATTGTAATCATTTGCACGATTCAAATATTCAACCTTGACAGAGTTGTAAACGTCAGCTTGTTGAGTACGTTCGCAAACAACAGCTTCTTCATCTTGAAGAATGTCGTCTTCTGTGATGTCATAAATCGGAGTTAAATCAGGCGACCATTTCACGCCGTTGGCTTCGATTGTTGAATCACCCAAAGGAACAACTTTCAACTGATTTTGAGACCAAACAAAAGTTGAATTTGCAATGTCTGCAATATCTGTCAAAATTTGTTCTGCTGCGTCTTGTGAATCATAAACAGGAGACAAAAAGACATTGCTTGCAATACAGAAATTCGAAAAATCACTCAATGAATTTTTGTTGATTGATTCTTCCGGGAAGCCAGCTCCATAGATTTGATTTGTCAAAATATCAAATACAATGTCTTTCGGATTTGCGTCAAGTCTGACTTTTGAATTGTATGTCAAATAGACATGAGCAGAAACAGCACCGAGACCGCTCAAATTGAACGTGTAACTTGTGCCACTTCTTGAATAGTTTTTGAAATTCTCAATTCGCTTTTCTTCACCATTTGAAGTGTAATAAATAACTTCAACATTCTTGTCAGAAACATAATATTGACCATATTCAATAGAACCTGAAACAGTTGACAGATAACCTTCATCAAGAGAAGAAGAAAAACCTTCTGTAATAACAGGATCAATATCATCTGTGTTAGCTGTGAATTTTCCGTTTACTTCAAAATTATATTGTGGAACTCCAGCATTTGAAGTCAAGTCGATATTTCCAGCAACGTAAGCAAGATTTCTATACATCAAAGCTCTTTCAGGGTGTAGCGATAACATTTCACCCCAAGCAGCTTGATTGTCAAGACCTCTGAAAAGGTTCAAGCCATAATCTGACAATGAATGAACTTCACCGTCAAGCAAAATTTTCTTGATTCCTTGTATTTCTCCATAACATAAGCCGATTAAAACTCTTGCTTTGTAGGTGTAAGAAGTTTTTGTTCCGCCACCACCGCCGCCACCTTTACCAGTTTGTTGAGTGCGTTCAACGTGTTGAATTGATTGAAAGTCCACGCTGTCAATAATATTTCCGCAAATTCTATTTGTGCCATATACAACAGTTTTGCAAGCTCCGAATGTCGATTGTTCATATTTTAGAGCGTTTATGCGTGGCTCTGTTTGCGACATTGAACTTGATGTATCAGTTTGAAATCCCATTTTCTAACCCCATAGAGAATATATTGCAACTTCTCTCTTTTTGTTAATTTCTTGATTGTAGTCCTGAAGTGTTACCCCTCTTGTAATGCAAGAATCAATCATTGTTCCTTTTTCATCAACAACGATTGCTGCGTGGTCGATAAGTTTTGCATATCTATAAAGAATTATGTCTCCAGGCTTTTTTTGCTTTGTTTCTTTTCCATATCTTTGAACCCCTTGCAAGTAGGTTTCTTTGCAAGTGTGAAAACTGAAATCAGGTCTGTAAAATTCAGGCTGGAACAACTTAATCAACCGAGCTTCTGCGTAAGTCATAATTAATAAGGTATGACAATCACAAGCCTTGTAAGGAATCATTCCATTGACGTGATAACGTCCGCCAAGATGTTTCATTGTACATCTGACAATTTCTTGACGAAGTTCGTCTTCATGTTCTTTGATATATTTTTTTGAATAAGGTTTGAGTTTGCTTATTCTTTCAAGGTCTTTGTTCATTTTATTTCCTTTATAGTGATGAATCAGCTTTCGGAATGAATGGAGTTCCGTTGAAGTTTGCAAAATTCTTGAATTTGTTTTTGCACATTGTCATTGTCTTGTCGCAGCCAGCATAAACATAAAAGGAATCGCCTTCTTTTGGTTCGTGTGGAAGCGGTGTTGAAAGTTCAATTTCTCCGTTTGATTGTTTTTTAACTGATTTTTTTATGTTTACGTTGTCGCCTGAAATGAATTGAATTATTCCGTTTTGATAGTAAGTTCCTGTTCTTCTCAATATGCACTTGATTTTCTTTTTAGTGCTATTTGCTTGAACATAATTTCTTTCAGAATGAGACATTTTTGAAACTCCGCACGCTTTGCAATATAGAGCGTAAGAGCAACTTGCTTGATAAACTTGCGAAGGGAAGTCTTGATTCAACAATTCTGTCATTGATTTGATGTTCAACTTGACGTAATTTCCTGATACTTCTTCAACGTCAACATTTCCGCCGAATAGATTTTCAAGGACAAGAGGTTCTTTGTTCCAGCCGTCCTTGTAAAATGCAAGGTCTATTGTAAGAGTTGCACCGTCAAAAAGTCCTTTTCTAAACGCTTCAACAAGTGGAATTTTTCCGAGTTTGTCTGTGTCTTGAGGATTCAATTCAACTGTTACGTCATCAACAGACAAGCCTGTTTGCCAAGAAATTTCATCACGAGAAACGCAAGCGTTGTTGCATGAATAAACTTTTCCATTGTGTGTAATGTCAAAATCAGCACTTGTCAGATTCATTGTTGTTCCGTTTGTTAGTGAAAAACAATACAAATCAGCAATTCTGATTGCTTCTGATTTTTCACTTGCAAGGAAGTTGACAAGCTCTTGACTTGCTTTTTTCATTTTTTGATTTCTCCTTTATTTGACTGTTATCAACGGAACTTCAATGTCTTCGTAGAGACCTTCCCAGCTTCTTTGAAGTTCAAGCTCGTCTGTGTCAAAACGTACTCTGAAATAATAGTTCCCACTCCATGAAAGAATTGCTTTTTCTGCTGGCGGATCATTGAATTTTATCAATCCTGTTGACGAATAAGAAAAGTCTGTCGTTTCAACTCCGTCAATGAATATGTGAGGAGTTTCAACAATACCCCTGACAGGTTCAACCCAATCAGGAAGCGAACGAACGAGCTGAAATTGTGTCGATGTTCCGTCTGCGATTGCGAATGTTTGATTTTCGCAATGGTTTTCGACATCGTCAAAATAAAGAAAATCATCAAATTGACCGCCAACAGCATTGAAGAACCCTTGCAATTTTTCAAGGTCTCCCTTTAATAGAGAAACACTTTGAATCGAATTATCTGTCATAAAGTTATATTTTAGCGTTATTGCATAGCGAGGACAGCTCCAGCGTGTGGAGCGTGTCTCTCTGCCTGATTCAGCTTTTTTGATGTTTGTTTCCCATTGTGGCTTTTTGGTCTTTTCAACCGACCAGCCTTGAAATTGTGGATATATTAAATTTGACATTGTTCTTCCTTTTAATTTGATTTTAGACTTGCTTTTTTTCAAAATAGAGTTATAATGTTTATAGATAGGAGACAAAATATGACAACATTGAACAAGAAAAATTCATGGGGTGGAGCAAGAGCTGGAGCTGGTCGCAAAGCTGGAGTTTCAACAACAAAGAACACTTGCGTTTTTTATGCGAAATGTACCGAAGAAGAAAAAACAAAACTTTCAGAATTTTTAAAACAGTTAAGAACAACTGCTGTTTGTATTTTTCTTTTTATGTTGTTTTTTGCTCAACCGAGTTTCGCAAAAGAAAAACTCAATGTCATTTTGCCTTCAAATATGCCTAAAGAAATCACCGTTCAAAGTATTCAAACAACAAAAGAACATATTATTTTTAACTTGAAGAATACTTCAGACACAAGTTTTTCATTTGTTTTGGACGAAGCTGTTTTTGTTGATAGCAACGGCAATTCTCACAAATTAATGTCAAAAATGGGATTGTTGAACTTTGCAGAAAACAAGCCAATTCCTGACAAAACAATTTTTGCAGATGGCTTGAATGTTCAGTTTGAAGTCTTTCCACTTGAAAATAATCGAGTAAGAAAAGGCTACAAGCAATTTGAAGAAAAAGGAATTGTTGACATTTTTCCATATTACGCATATCAAACAGCACTTTTTGGCAACGACAGTCCAATTCAAAACAAAGACTTTGCGTTGATTATTCCTTGTAAAAATAACAAAGATTTCACAACACAAAATCTTGTTTTTAAATTTCAACCAGCTGAACGCTTATAGTTTTATTTTGTCAATGGAGACATTTTGCGTCCTTTGATTGCCTTTGATAAGTTTGAGTGAATGCGTCCTGTCATTTCGTCAATTCTGCCTTCGAATGATTTTGCGTCAAGTGCTTGAACTGTTACTGTAACAGGGGTATTATAAACCGTACTTGTAGAACCGCCACCACTATTCAAAGCAGATGTGTCAGGGAGAATTGTTCCGCTTCTATCAGGAATGAACAATTCAGGACGTTTTTCACCTACGATGTAAGGGTGTCCAGCTTTAACAGGTCCGCCTTTTTCTCTAAACTCAAGCAATGCTTGTCCAGCTGCGATTGCTGCTGCTGTTGAAAGTGCTGCTCCAGGAGCAAGTACCCAACCGACAATAGGAATTGCAGCACAAGAAGCCGCCGCCAAAGAAACAGCCAACATTCCGACTGCTTTCGCTGCCACCGTTGCTGCTGCTGCAATGATTGCAAATTCTGCTGTTAATAGAACAGAAATCGGAACAAACATCATCGCAGTTGCATTCGTCAACATCATTGACATATTCATAAACCCAAGACTTAAAGCAGCCAAAGCAGAACTTAAAGCAATGATTGTTGTTGATATTGCAATGATTGGAAGCGTGATTGCACAAACTGCCGAAGACATCGCAAGCATACCGAACGCACCAGCCAATTTCATGACAGGACCTACAAGAGCAGTAACTCCAGCCGCCATTCCAGCAGAAGCTGTTGTCATAATTCCAGCAGATGTGGCTGTTGTTGTTGCAGCAGCTCCTGCTGATTCAGAAATTGCCAAATTTGCCCCTACTTGCAATGTTGAAGCTGTTTCTGCTTGCATAGCAGACAACATTGCAGATGTTCCGACAGCTTCTTGACTTGTTACAACTGAAGCATTTCCGCTTATAATTGCCGTATCAGTCGCAGCCTTTTTGATTCCGAACAAGGTTTGAACATTATCAAGCGTTACATAATTTTGGAGCAATAGTGTTATTTGTTTGCCTAAATAATCAGCAAAAGTGTCAAGCATAGAATCAAGAATATTGTTGAATACTTGATTCATTTTAATATCGCCCTTGATAACACCTGAAACAGTATTGCCCCAGCCTTGATAGATGTCATTTGAAAAATCTTTGAAAGAAATCTTTTTTTGCTTGTCCAATTCGACTTGTTTTCTTAGAAGTTCTCTGTCTAATTCTTCAATGACCTTGTTGCTTTCACGTTTTAGCTTGATTTCTTCAGCTGTGTTGCCTTTTATAAGTGCCAGCTGTGCTTGAAGTGATTCTTGCTCAATGCGTTTCTTTTCTCTTATATGAATAAGCTCTGTTTCAAGAAGTTTTTTCTTGCTCAACATATTAGCTTCATATTGAATATTAAGAATTTCATCAGCGTTCGAGATTGCTCTTTTGTCGTCCTCGTTTTTGTCGATGATTTTCTGCAATTCAAGCTCTCTGACTTTGTCAGCGTGTTCTTGTTCAAGTTTGTAGCGTTCAGCGAGTGCTTGAGCGTGTTCTGAAGTGCCTTGTTTTGTCGCTGCAATTTTTGCGTTGATTTGAGCAAGTTCAAGCTGGTATATTTCTTCTTCAGTTTTCTTTGTTTTATATTTTTCTTGTTCAAGAAGTGCAATTTTGAGGTCAAGAGCTTCTTTTTGTCTTCGTTTTTCTTCTGCTGCGAGTTGTTTTGCTGTTTTCTTTTTACCGCTACCAGCTGAAGAATTTGAAGACTTTGTTTCAACGTCTTTGACAT
>ERZ808278.871-NODE-871-length-15629-cov-13.156222_pt1 | contig 15629 bp, 31 predicted proteins | sample MGYA00521239_ERZ808278 | MGnify/ENA primary metagenome ERZ808278 (study PRJEB31516, sample SAMN03275600) | gut metagenome | biome: mammalia-associated habitat; material: feces | host: Papio cynocephalus | place: Kenya | collected 2012-07-17 ... | reverse complement strand
GCTCTGCGGACTTAGATTATTCAGCCTTTCCGCTGTGGTGTGGCGGGTTGGATGTCAACATTGATGACAGGCAAGCAACCCAGCTCCTTTATCATTTAATTCGAAATGTAAATTACAGCAAAAACACATCAAAGTCTTTCAAAAAGATATGCAGGATTAAATCTCTTGTTAAGCAAGCAAATAAATTTCATAGGGTTGAGGAATGCGGAATAATAATGGAGGACACCGAAGATGACAAGTAGTAGGACGGAGTTTAATAAAGCAAAACAGTTTGTAATCATTCCCACGGTCGGCATTACTTGGGGGTCTTGTAATTTCAAATTTGCCGTTGCCTTTTTATGGCTGAAATATCAATTTTGCATTAGGTTTTTCAGAAAGGATTATTGAAAATGAAGTGTTATGATTGTTTATATAAGCCCCATTGCTCATATTGGGACAGCAAGGATTTTGAACCAGATGAACGGTTGTGCTTTTCTGACCGTTCTGAATGGATGAAGTTGCCACATAAACCCATGCCACTTACGAAAGATAAAAATCTTTTTAATTCGGATGTTTATTGCCCTTCTTGTGGCGAAAATCTATCGGGCTTTTACGGCGATAACCCATTGCCAGTTGTGCAATGCTACAACTGCGGCGAAATACTCGACACAACCAAACTACAGGTCAGATGCGACGATAAGACACATTGATGTATAAAATGTTCCATTATGGGCAAATATAAAAAAGAAAGGAGTAATCAAAATGACTGAAAAGAAATCAATCCGAACAAATCTCAAAGTTTTTAGAGTGAAAAATCAAATGTCTCAAGAGAAAATGGCTGAAAAAATCGGTTGTATGCGTGCGACTTATTCGGCTATTGAAAATGCAAAGCGTGAAGGTCGGTCGGCGTTTTGGAAAAGTCTACAATCTGAATTTTCGTTGAGCGATGAAGAAGTGTTGGAGTTGAAAATCGTTGACTAATCAAAGACAGGTTGTTGTTGTGATAACCGACACTCAAAATCCCATTGACTTTAGGATATTAGCCACCAAAATCGCAAAATCGCTGATGAAAGAGAGGTTGAAAAATGACGGACGAGCAGAAGTATCAAGAACTATTAAAAGAAGTCGGGCAAACATTTAAAGAGAAAAACGACACTATTTGCATTTTAAACATTAAGCTTTCTAATCTTGAAAGAGAATTAAAGAAAGCCAATGAAACGATTGATGAATTAAGAAAGGAAAAAATCAAATGAATAACGAGGTTGAAATTGTAAATTCAGACATTACAGACTTGACTGCAAGACCGCAAGAAAACGGTGGTTTACTTGAAGCAAACACCGACAACATTCTTTATCTCGCAGATAAGGCAGAAAAGTACATTGACGCAATGAACCGCATTATGGATGCCGCCTTAAAAATTACAAACGAACTCGACTGGGTTCTGATAGGCGGTAAGCCTTACTTACAAGAAAGCGGAACGACAAAGGTTGCACGGCTATTTGGAATATCCATTCAGCTTATTGGAACTCCAACTGTCGAATTTGACAACGAGGGTTACAAAACCTACACATACAAGGCTCGGTTTATGTTAAAAGACCAGTTTATTGAATGCGAGGGCAGTCGTGGAATGAAGGAAGATTTCTTTGCAAAGGCGGGAAAAGATAAGCCGCTCAAAAAACCCGATGGCTGTCGGCAGTCTTGCCAATTGTGCGAGTATTACGACTTATGCATTAACGAACTCGGAGAGTGGAAAAGATAAAACAAAAAGGCGAGGGAACATATCCCTTGCCTTTTCTTTATTTTCCTATAAAAGTCTGAGTCCAGTATGTTCCATAACTGCCGCCTTTATAATATCCAACACCCAACTCTGTGTAATTGGCGTTGAGTATATTAGCTCGGTGACCGCTCGAATTCATCCAAGCTTGCATGACATCCTTCGGTGTGCGTTGCCCTGCCGCTATATTTTCCCCAGCGGTGCGATATGTCACATTATACTGCTTGAGCATTTGAAAAGGAGTGCCGTATGTCGGCGAATTGTGGCTGAAATATCGGTTAACCGCCATGTCTCGTGATTTTTCATAAGCCACTTCATTTAATTTTGAAGAAAGCTTCAATGATTTCAAACCCTGTTTACTTCGCTCCTCGTTTACAAGTTTAAGGACGGCTTCTGCTTCGGTACTCGTTTTTGCTTTATCTTCTTTTGATGTGTGCGTTTCGGGTAGTATAATCTTATCATTTGGATAAATCATGTTTTGGTCGGCATAATGTTTATTAAGCTTTAAAACTTCGGCGAACGGAACATTGTATTGCTGTGCAATTGTCCACATAGTGTCACCCTTTTTAACGATGTGATATTGTGCGGCAAAAGCTGATGTTGAAAATCCAAAGGCGAGAGTAACGAATGCAATTAAAAAAACAATGTATTTTTTCATAATTTTAGTATTACCAAAAACCTAAAAAATATAAATATTCAAACTTTATTTACTTTATATTCATATGCTGTTCACATATTTGCGCTATTATATTCAACGAAAGGGGAACACCCCAAAAGAAAGGAAATAGAATTATGAATTACAGAATGAAAGTCACAATCACAAACCCGAACACCGAAAAAGGAAAGGTAAGCGAATTATTCTTTGACCTTGCTTGTCATTTCGTATATGACCCCGAAACATACGGCAATGGTCACTATGTTTCAATTATCGGCAAGGATTTCTCCGAACGAGCATATGATTTAAGATATGACAAGACTTTTAACCGAAACAAAAAAAGTGAATGGCTTGAAAGGTGGGCACGCAACTATTGGACGGGCGAAAATGGTGCATGGGCGATTAAATCACTTGAAATCACAAAGGCATAACGAAACAAGCCGAGGGCGGCGGCTAAACCGCCCAGAAATGGAGTGAATTTATGAAAAAGAACAAACGCTCGTTTGAAGAATTTTTGCAGATTGTTTACTCAATGACAATGGTTGAGTATGAAGCGTTGAGTGAACAGCAGAAAAAGGCGGTTGAGATTGATTATATTGACAGATATGGCACACCGATAAAGTGGTTTTAATCAAAAGAAAAGAGGTGAATATTATGGCAAGAAGAAGGAATGCTGAGCGAGAACGGCAAATCATTTTTGAATATGAAAACGGAACTCCCCCCCTTGAAATAACGATGAAGTACGGAATTGCTCAGAATACTGTTTGGTACATTCTCGTGCGAAACGGTATTGAAAGAAATCAAAGGAAAGGAGCAAAGCAAAATGGAAAAGACGAAGCTTGAACTTTACTGGAGCGAAATTCCAATCGGAAAGCGACATCCCGCAACATATAGTGACCTTGTGACGCAGTGGGGAAAGAGCGAACGGCAAGTAAGAAGTATTCTTCATCAATTGAGCACTTATGACAACGGAGATGATTATGTTCTTATACGGTCGGCAAGCGGTAAAGGGTTTTACCGAACGGATGACACTGCAACAATTAAGGCGTACAGAAAAGAGTGCTTGCATAAAGGAAAGTCGATACTGTCCCCGCTCAAAAAAATTGACAGGGTTTTAAATGTCGAGATTTTTCAGCTTGAATTTGAAAACAATCTGAGGGTTGTACGAGAATGTAAAAGCTTAAAACAAGGCGATGTCTGCAAGGAAATGAAACGGTTTGACAGAGCGTTTGACAAATCAATGCTGTCAAAAATGGAAAACGGGTTCTGTTTACCCACCCCGTCTCAGCTTGCGAAGCTTGCCGAAATTTACGGTTGTGCACCACTCGAACTTGTAAATGCAAATTTATATGGCTAAACATATGAAAGGAACGAAAAATGAAAAGGTTTGTTTTAAAGCACGGAATTGTAATCATTGCATTTCTGTTTGAAATTATTATATTTTCCACTGGGTTTGCATTAGGAAGAATAAGCGCACCTCCTCGACAATTCAAGCAGACAGACCCATTGACATCCGAAACTTTGAGCATTGTAAATTCCGAAGCCGAACAAAGTCAAGAAGAAAGTCAAATCGAAAAGGGCATTTACACAGAGGAAAATGTAAAAACTCTAATGGCAACGATAACAGCATATTGTCCTTGTGAAGATTGCTCAGAAGGGTTTGCACGAATGACAGCCACGGGAGCAACAGCAACAGCGGGGAGAACAATAGCAGTTGACCCATCTGTAATTCCTTACGGAACAGAGGTCGTAATTGACGGGCATACATACATCGCAGAAGACTGCGGAGGAGCAATAAACGGCAACAAAATAGACATTTTCTTTGAAACTCACGAGGAAGCTTTGAACTGGGGAAAGCAAGAAATGGTGGTGATTATAAAATGAATTATTATAAAATGTGTAATGAAATATCTACTCAAAACTCAAAAGATTTATTTCCTTTGCCCGACTTCGGTAAATATAACACATTGGTGGCGGCGATTGTAGGTCAAGCAGTAAAAGACTTAAGAAAAGCAAAAAAAACAGGCAACTTTACAAAAGCGGCAGAAATTAGAAAGTGGTTTATTTCCGACTGGGCACAGTCTTTGACTGGTGGAAACGGAATGGCTATTGTTGAGAGGATTGAAAGAGAGGACAGAGAAAAACGACAGAATGAAACATTGTCTTGACATTTGCTCTGAATTGTTATAATATAAACAAGGGTTGATGATGTTGTCGGACATTATCTCCTTGTGATAAAACCAAACATTGTCAACCGCAACCTTGCTTGTAAGTGCCGACACACTTGCAAGTGGGGTTTTTAATTTGAAAGGAACAATAATTATGAAAAAGTCAAATGCGTTAACGGTCATTCTTTTGGTTTCAGTAATAGTTTTAATTGTAATTTGTTTATTACAGCAACTTGAGATTTTCGCAGTTGCAGACGAGATGAGCAGAATTCAAGCGTTTATTGAAAATCAACTCGACCTCAACACAACAATACTCGACATTTTAGAAACGATGGTGCGCTAATGGAAAGTAAAATTCTCGATGACAATTATTTTCAAATAACAGGTTGGATGTTAAACAGATTAGGACTTAAAGGGACAGACCTACAAGTCTATGCGATTATTTATGGGTTTAGCCAAGACGGAGAAAGTCAATTCACGGGTAGTCTCCAGTACTTGTGCGACTTTACTGGAACAAGCAAGCCGACTGTTATAAAAGCTTTAAAATCACTCGTTGAAAAGGATTACATAATCAAGAACGAAAAGACAATCAACGGAGTAACATTTAACAGGTATAAAGCTAATTTACAGATGGCAAAAAAACTTAACTCACCCAGTAAAGAAACTTTAACGGGTAGTAAAGAAACTTTACCACCCCCCAGTAAAGAAACTTTACCCAATAATAAAGTATTAGATAATAAATATAATAATAATATATATAATGTCGTTTTGCAGTATTTGAATGAAAAAGCGAACACAAAATTCCGAAGTAATAGCAAGACAACGCAGTCTCATATAAACGCACGAATTGCCGAGGGTTTTTCCATTGATGACTTTAAGGTTGTAATTGACAAGAAGTGTTCCGAATGGCTCGGCACTGAATTTGAACAGTATTTGAGACCGCAGACGCTTTTCGGAACAAAGTTTGAAAGCTATTTAAACGCTCCAACAAAACCGAAGAAAGGAAAAAACGGAATTGCAATTAAAGAGGTCAAAGAAGATGACCTTGCTGGAGTTTTTTAAAAAAGGAGTGACAACACGATGAACAATACAGACAACGCTTTTAATAACTTTTTTGACCACATAGAAAGAACAGCGGCGAACAACATTAAAGCGAACGAGGGAGATTATGTTGTGGACGGGCTTTTGTTTTGCGGCAAATGCAACACTCCGAAACAATGTCGAATAACACTGCTCGGAAAAGAAAGAACGCCTTTTGCCCTCTGCAAGTGCGAAACCGAGAAGCGAGACAGAGAAGCCGCCGAGTACAAGCGCAGAGAACGACAACTGCGTGTCGAGAATATGCGAAAGATAGGATTTCCCGAAAGCGAGATGTGCAAGTGGAACTTTTTAAGCGATGACGGGCAGAACGAAAAGATAACAAAACTTGCATTGAAGTATGTTGAAAACTTCAAGGAAATGCTTTCACGAGGGAAAGGGCTTCTTTTCTTTGGCGATGTAGGAACGGGAAAAACTTTTTATTCGGCTTGCATTGCGAACACTCTTATTGACAGAGGTTACCCTTGTATGATTACCAACTTTTCAAGACTTGTTAATACGATAAGCGGAATGTACGAGGGGAAACAAGAATACATAGACAAGCTTAACCGATTTGATTTGCTTGTGATTGACGATTTGGCGGCAGAACGAGACACGGAGTATATGAATGAAATTGTTCAGACAATCGTTGATAGCCGTTACCGTGCAGGACTTCCGACTATCATCACGACCAACCTAACGGCAGATGAAATTAAGCACCCCGCAGATGTTCGAAAACAGAGAACATACAGCCGACTTCTTGAAATGTGTGTTCCTGTCGAAGTAAAAGGCAAAGACCGCCGCAGACAGAAACTCAAGGACGATTACAATGAATTAAACGAACTTTTAGGGCTGTAAAGGTAGGTGGAAAACAACAATGGTAGATAGATATTACGAACTCAAGAAAAAAGTAATACACATACTTAAAGAAAACGAGATAAATACATTTGACTTTGTGAGGATAGCAAAAGATTTATGCACTTGCTCGACCTGTAAATATTTTATACAACATTATGACGATAACGGGGAAATAGTTTGTTTCGGTCATTGCATTAAAAACAATGCACCACGCTCAAAAAGCCCTCATCAATCAGCTTGTGGGTTTTGGGATATTGACGAGAATTAAAGGATGATAGATTGGAGTGAGAAAAAATGAAGTGCTATTCAACCAAAAAAGCACGGGAAAGAGCCATTGAGGATATGGCACAAGTGATGTATGTGGCGGTGGCAAATGTGCTGACTGACAAGCTCCATTTTGGCAAAACGAAAGTACAGCAGACCTTACGGCAAATTGAAAAGGTATTTGATATGCTGGCAGAGGGCAGAATGTCCCTTGACGATTGCAAAGCGGTTTTACATCAAGAATATGAAATAACAATAAAGTGAGGTTAAAGAAATGGAAACAAAGAAATTAAAAGTCTGTTGGATAAGTGCGGGGGTTTCGTCATTTGTCGCAGGGTACTTGGAGCGGGATAACATTGACAAATTTGTTTATATAGATATTGATGACCAACATCCTGATAGTATGCGCTTTATCAATGATTGTGAAGAAAAATTAGGTAAAGAAATCGAAATACTAAAATCGAAAGAATATAAAAATGTAGAACAGGCGGTTCGAGCGTTTGGTGGTTTTCAAAACAGGCGCACACATTTTGCCCCTTGCACAAACTGGCTCAAAAAAAGAGTTAGAAAAGAATGGGAATACAAGCATAGAGAGTTTGATATTACATATGTTTGGGGGTTGGACATGAACGAAAAACACCGTGCAGACAGACTGGAAGAAACAATGATTGAGTTTCATCATCAATTCCCATTGATTGAAAGACAACTCGGGAAAAATGAAGCACACGGTATTTGTTGCGCACTTGGAGTAAAACGCCCAATTATGTATGATTTGGGCTATAATAATAATAATTGCATTGGGTGCACAAAAGGTGTCATGGGGTACTGGAATAAGATAAGAATTGATTTCCCCGAAGTTTTTGAAAGCAGAGCAAAACTTGAAAGGGAAATCGGAAACACCATTTTGAAAGGAGCGGACGGAACACCCATTTTTCTTGATGAACTTGAACCGAGCCGTGGAAGAATGTCGGATGAGATTATGGAAGAATGCAATATTTTTTGTTACTTGAATTTATAATACAAAGTTGTAAGGAGAAACAAAAATGAAAGTAATGCTTGACAATGGGGCTTATATGCCCACAAAGGCACACGAAACAGACGCTGGATTTGACTTAAAATGTTGTGAGCGGGTGATTGTTCCAGCACGAGGAAGTGCGATTATAAAAACAGGCGTTCATATCGAACTGCCACCCTCATCGGTCGGAATGCTTAAAAGCAAAAGCGGATTGAATGTCAAACACGGAATTACAAGCGAGGGAGTGATTGACGAGGGGTATACTGGTGCGATTGTTGCAAAGCTTTACAACAACTCGGACGAAGATTACACTTTTGAAGCAGGAGATAAAATAACCCAGCTTGTAATTTTGCCCGTTTTTAAAGTGAATATAATTCAGACTGACATTGAAAACTTTGCGGAAACAGAACGAGGAAGTAATGGCTTTGGCTCAAGCGGTCGTTGATGTGTATTTTGCGACAATTCAGAACAGAATATAAATAAATGTTTCATGAGGAACATAAAGGAGTGCGAACAGATGTGATTATCTTTTCAAAGCGAAACAACAAAAACAAAATAATGAAACCAAAGAAAGCAAGCAAAGAAACGAAGAAAGGTGTTAGAGATGACAGTCAAAGAAATAAAACTCACAGAACTAAAAGAGTATGAAAACAACCCTCGGATAAACGACAAAGCGGTTGAAGCTGTGGCAAACAGCATTAAGAATTTCGGATTTAAAGTGCCAATCATCGTTGATAAAGAGAATGTTATTGTTGCAGGGCACACAAGAAAACGAGCGGCATATATGTTGGGATTAGAAACCGCACCTTGCATTGTCGCTGATGACTTGACTCCCGAACAGATTAAGGCTTTCCGAGTGGCAGACAACAAAACCGCAGAACTTGCCGACTGGGACTTTGACAAGCTGGAAACCGAACTTGAACAACTCGCAGACATTGATTTCGATATGTCCCAATTTGGATTTGACTTGTCTGAATTTCAAAAAGGACAAGTGGATATAGCGGAAGATGAAATTCCCGAAGTTGACGAAGAAACAGAGCCAACAACCAAGCTTGGCGATATTTACAGACTTGGAAACCACTTCTTGATGTGCGGAGATAGCACAAAAAAACAAGATGTAAACAAACTTTTAACTGGGGGGGTGGACGAAGCTGAAACTGTAAAAGTTGACTTACTTATTACTGACCCACCTTATAATGTGGCTTATGAAGGAAAGACAGAGGACGCATTGACAATCGAGAACGACAGTATGTCAAACGATGATTTCAGAGAGTTTTTGTATTTAGCATTTAATGCCGCTGACAGTGTGATGAAAGAGGGTGCGGCGTTTTACATTTGGCACGCTGACAGCGAGGGATATAATTTCAGAGGAGCTTGTTTTGATAACGGCTGGCAAGTCAGACAATGCTTGATTTGGAACAAAAACTGTTATAAAAAGTATCACACGGACGGTAAATACATCCTCGCAAAAGGATGTTTGACGGCTTGCCAATCGTGCGCTCAAACAGAAGTCTTACTTGATGAGATTAAAGCCGCATACTGCGACAAGGCGTATGTAAACCCGCTCGGAGAATGGACGGGTGGAACTAATGTCGACACGGGGGCAACGAACAGAAAACTTGGCTCAGACATGGCTGATGGAGTGACGGGCGGTGGGCTTCACGGTAAAGACCTGTCAAAAGCTGATGTATCGGTTAATATTTACGCATTTCTTAAAGCGCAAGCAACACAAAAACCTGTTGAATTATACTGTGCAATCGGTGACGAGTACATAGATGGCAAGCCTTATTCTGAAATTGTGAAAATCGCAAGAGAGTATATAATGACACACGGAGGGTTTGAGAGGTTTGCTGAGTGGGGCTTGGTGTAAAAACGCCGTGCGGGGCGTTAATTTAGGAGTGTATTTCCTGCTTGATAGATTAAGCGTCCGCACACGCTTCTTGCAGTATATGCGCTTGTAAACAAAAAAGAACAAACAAAAGCCACCCCGATAGCAAGGGTGGTTTTTAGAAAGAATGAAAGGAAAGACATTCACAGTATATGCAATTTACTAACCGAATATACAAGAAAGGGTGTCTTTCCTTATGAACGAAACAGAAACGCTTGCTTTTATAATTCAGCTTTTAGGTTCTTATATTTTCGTCAGTGTTGCAACTAACAACGCGCAAAAACAAACTGTACTGGATAGCAAACAAGACCTCCGCACGACAAAAGAAGATTTGATGTCCGAACTCAAAGACACGAGAGAAGCATTACTCCGTGAAAATGAAGTGTCAACGCAAGCAATAATTGACATTGTAAAAGCTGAAATAAAAGCAGAGGTTGAAAAAGGAAGAAGAAGTCTGTGAAATATCAAAAGTACAAAAATCAGAAAGCAACCATTGACGGCGTGTTTTTTGATAGCAAAAAAGAAGCGAGAAGATATGCAGAATTAAAAGTGCTTCAAAAAGCTGGAGAAATTCAAAACCTTGAATTGCAAAAGCCGTTTGAACTTATACCAGCGCAATATGAAAGTTATGCTCGTTACGGTAAAAACGGGAAACGGCTGGATGACGGTAAACGCTGTGTTGAAAAAAGCTGTGTTTATAAAGCTGACTTTGTCTACGCCGAAAACGGGAAACTCGTGGTCGAGGACACAAAGGGAATGCGAACGAAAGATTATATCATAAAACGAAAGCTTATGCTTTATGTTCACGGAATTAGAATAAAAGAGGTCTGATTATTCCATACTTAAAACAAAGAATTTTAAATTTTTTTAAATAAAGTGTTGACAAAACATTTGAATTGTGGTATGTAATAATTAGAACTGAAACTAAAATCAATGTTGGAGGGCTTTGTCTTGCTGTTTAATTACATAGGGCGAAGCCCTGTTTATGTTTTTAGGCGGTGAATGTATGGGTAGACCGTCACGGTATGATGCGGAAATAAAACCGCACATCGCTGAAATAAAAAAAGCCGTTGAAGCTGGAGCAACGGTTGAGGAAGTAGCAAAGGCGTTCGGAATTGCCACCAGCACACTTCACAAATATAAAGCAGAGAAAAAAGAGTTAAAAGACGCTTTCGCACGGGGGCGAGAAAAGATTGTATTCGAGATAAAAGGTGCACTCTTAAAAAAAGCTCTTGGTTTTGAATATGAAGAAGAAAAAAAGGTCGGTAAAAAGGATAAGAACGGCGAACAAATAATTCTCGTTGAGAAATATACTCGTTACTCTGTTCCGAGTGAAACCGCCGCCGCAATGCTTCTGAGAAATTACGATAAAGAATGGTTGGACAAAGACATTACATCGACCGAATTAAAGCGTCAAGAAATGGAACTCAAAAAGGCGATAGCAGAAAGTAACAACTTTCTTGATTATGAGTAAGGGGTTTAAAAATGGCAGACGATAGAACATATTATGTTTTTTGTGATGATAATTGCAAATTTCCTTCAATGACAAAAGAACAGATTATAACCGCAATTGCAAATGCAACAGGTCTTGTTCCTTCTGGAATAAATATTGATGACGCTATTATTACAAAGATTAAAGAGCAGAACGGGCAGATACCTGTTAAGCTTTGGGTCGGCGAACAATCCGACTGGAACGCATTAAAGGAAAAGCCCACAAACACGATTGCTCTTTTCACAGACGATGACGAGATTGCAAGCCTTGAAGCTTCAATTATTGAGTGTGCTGAAAAGGTTGAGTCATTCGGAGAAACTTTAGCAACTGTAAATGTCCCGCTTACAATAACTCCCGCAGACCTTTCTACGGATGTGGTAAAAGTCAAAGCACAAAGAAGCGGAAATGTTGTGTTGATTAACGGTATGTTTCAAAAAAGAACCGCTGGGTTAACCATAAAGATTACAAATGAAAGCGACCGTCCAAAATCTGAAATAACTGTTGTTGCGGCTGTAGATGACACCACTGCACATACGGGTGGAAGTTATAAGACTGTCCTTGTGAAGATAGGCACTAATGGAGTTATTTTGGCAGACACTTCTTCAAGCACACCGTTTGACAGCCCGATTTATTTCAGTGCGGCATACGGAGTTTAAGGGGGAAAATTGAAGTGGCAGAATTTAACGGAAAAAAGTTGATAAGTCTTAACTTACTCGGTGGAGATTTTGTATACAAAGACATCGGGACAGCAAACGAAAACGACATTAAAATACTTGTCGACAACATTTCAGCATTTGAAGGGAAGATTATAAATGTTTTACCCTCTCCATTAAATTTGGCAACCGCACCATTTGCTTGTGGCAGAAGGTATTTGCTTAATAAGAACGAGAATGTACATAGTGCAACGGCTGGATTAAGAATTGCCGTGATTGACCCCGACACGGGTTTTCTTGTAGATGGGGACACATCGCATTATAACAAGTACTATGTTCCGATGAATAGTAAAGAAGTAATGCGATTTTTTATTGAAGGAAAGAATGCTATTTGGCTTAATCCACCTTTTTATTATGCAATTGACGCTGACCCTTATCTCGGAAAAAATCTTATTCCTTATGACGATGTTGACTGGAAGTGTAAGATAGTCCGTGGAGATGGGTTTGCAACTATTCAAGGCGTTTGTCGAGTCGACAGCGGAAAATCCTTAAACCCAAATGTGGCGGGTGAACGAGATATTATCGGTGCTGGACTACCGTTTAGACCGATGAGTCACACTCAAGGCAAATGGTGTTCAAAATTTGCCGCAACATCGGGCGTTGCTGATAATTGGGTTTGTCAAGCCGATTATAGTGACGGTAGTTTATGGGTAAAAAGCGGTTCAGCATTATCGGGAACGGATGACTTCTGCGTGAATGTGACCTTCCCTGTTTGGTCGAAAAAGGATTAGTTAAGAGGTAGAGTTGTGGAAAAATTAAAATTAGAAGTTAACGAAACATCGGCGAATATAACTGAACAAAAAGACATCGTTAGCGGAACGGTTGGGGACACAGCTCAAGTGACATTTTCTGATTTTTGGGACGAGTATCTCGTCCGTGCCGTTTGGCAATTTGAACGCACCGACCCGATTGAAACGGTTGAAAGCTCTAATGGTGTTTATTTAATCCCTGCAGAGATTATAGCAAAAAGAGGTTATTTCCGCATAGGCTTTTATGGAACAAATGGCAACGATGTGACTCCAACCGTCTGGAGCGAAAAAATATCCGTTCTTCAAGGTGTGCCCACAGGCATCGAATACAAAGAACCATATCCCACCATGTATGACAAGTTGGCACGAGAGAAGCAAGACAAACTTACGGCTGGAGAGGGAATAAACATCGATGGAAATGTTATCTCTGCCACAGGGGGGGCAACAACTCCATATGTTGAATACGACCCAGCCAATTATCAAGGACAGCGCATCATACCTTATGACAATGTTGATATTGGCGTTTCAATTACGAGATGGGGAAATGTAGTCTCAATTCAAGGTCTTTTAACTGCAACGCAAGATGTGTCGGGCTGGAACACTGGAAACAGGGACATTTTTGTTAATTTGCCTTTTACTCCAGTTAGAGCATTTTACACAAACTGTCTTTACAGAGCACCAGAGTACAGCAACAGCGTGAGTATGGTCAATATTCCTGTTAAAGTTGATATAGATGGGTCGATTTGGCTGTGCGAAGGCCCGAAGGACTCACCGATAAAAGAAGGAGATATATTTAGTATAGACCTTGTTTACATTATAAAAGCTTGAAAGAAGAGATTGAAATGGCAATAAAACAATATTCAAAGAAATTAGAGGGAAACAACAATCTGACCGAGCATTTTAAAGTGTCGGAGTTTGCTTGCCACGATGGCAGTGACTATATTCCGATTGACATTGACCTTTCATATAAGCTTGAAGAAATAAGAAAACATTTCGGGAAACCTATTACTGTCACAAGTGCATATAGAACTCCCGAATACAATCGAAAAATCGGCGGCGTGTCAAACTCATATCACACGAATGGAAAAGCGTTTGACATAGTAGTGCAGGGAGTAAGTCCTTACGATGTAGCACACTATGCACAGGGTCTTTGGATAATGGGAATTGGCTGTTATTACGATGACGGTTTTGTACACATCGATGGAAGAAGGTTTCCTTCTTACTGGAAAAACCAAAGCGGAACGCCTGTCACTACTTTTGGGAATTATCCCTCTTGCGAATGCAATGTGTGGAATGTAAGACTTACACATATGGCTGACGGTTGGAGTTTTGACAAGCACGGATTGACTTGGGATGGAACTGACGAGGAGTTTCAGAATGTTTTGAAAGCTTCGGTTCTGCGTCCTTCACGAGAATACTCAAATGTTGTCAAGGTTGTTCAATATACAGTCGGTGCAAATCCCGATGGATATTTTGGAAACGCAACAACGAGAAAAATAAAAGCGTGGCAGAAAAAACACAGACTTTCGGTTGACGGAGTATGGGGTTATCAGTGCTGGAAGTGTGCGCTCGGTCTGTAAACGCATAAGGAGCAAAGGCGATGTGGAATAGTCTTTCAGAATTCTACAACAGTAAAACTTGGCGAAGTTTTAGAGCAGGACTTATCAATTCAAGGATAAACCCTGCTGACGGCGTTTTGTATGATGAAATAACAGGGAAACCACTGTTGAAAGCTTATGACATAGTAGCTCACCACAAAAAGCCGCTTACACCGTCAAATGTGAACGACTATTCCATTTCTTTAAATCCCGAAAATGTAATCCTTATATCTCAAGACACCCATAATAAGGAGCACAGCCGTTTCGGATACATAACCGAACGAAAGGTGTACTTCGTCTATGGTGCTCCGTGTAGTGGCAAAACTACCTTTGTAAACGAGATAAAAGGTAACAGCGACATTGTTGTTGATATGGACAGCATATGGCAGTGTATTACTGGGAAAAGATATGAGAAACCGAACGCTTTAAAAACAAACGCTTTTATGCTTAGAGATTATCTTCTTGATATGATAAGAACTCGGACGGGCAAATGGGAGAGAGCCTTTATAATAGACGGCGGCACTACACGCAACGACAGGAGCCGTAAAATAGCCCTGTACGGGGCTGAACCTATTTACATAGATACGGATATATCTACTTGCTTAAAGCGTCTCCACGGCGATTGCAACCGCACCACAGAGCAAAAGAAACAGTGGGAGCAATATATAATCAAATGGTTTGATGATTATACCGAGTAAAGGAAAAGAAAAAATGATTGAAATAATAGTGGCTCTTATTGGTCTTTGCGGCGTTGTCGTGGTGACGGTCATCACAAATGTGTTTAGCAATAAATCCCTTGAAAAGAAGGTTGACGGAATAGCTAAGCACGAAGAAGAAAACTATCTCGGACTCTTGCGGCTTACGATAATGTCGGAGGAAATGCCTGTCAGCGAACGCATTATAGCAGGGAAGAAGTATATAAACGCTGGCGGGAACGGGGATGTAAAGAAAGCGTACAACGCACTCCTGCAAGAACACACGAGATAAAGAGAACCTTTTCTTTTTATATATTTTCTTTTGGAAAGATTATAATATAAATATAATATATGGCTATAAGAGAAATAATAAATAAAGATAAAGACAGTTTATTTACTTGTGAAAACAAATATGGATATAAACTCAACATAAATAATAAAAGGATAAGGGAATATTACGAGAGATATAAAGCGTGGAAAAAGATACCCTTATCTTGTCCTTTAAGCGATAAAGAAAGATTTGAGTTTGAACAATATCTTTTAAACAAGCTGTTGCCTCAGCGGTCGGGTAAGAACTGATTGCTGTCCATCATATTTCCTTTCTTTTTTAAAAAACATTTGCTTTTTATTGTTGCAGAGATTTAAGCAAGAACGGTGGAGTTTCTTTTTACGACCTCCGAAAAGTTTTACAAGCCGTGCAAATA
>ERZ808278.870-NODE-870-length-15632-cov-3.265712_pt1 | contig 15632 bp, 2 predicted proteins | sample MGYA00521239_ERZ808278 | MGnify/ENA primary metagenome ERZ808278 (study PRJEB31516, sample SAMN03275600) | gut metagenome | biome: mammalia-associated habitat; material: feces | host: Papio cynocephalus | place: Kenya | collected 2012-07-17 ... | reverse complement strand
TAAAAATTGCCCTGGCAGATATCGATTCATTCGATTATACGACTCTTTTCAATATATATATAGACGGGGGAAAGATGGGTGTAAGCATTGATTATATCGATCTTTCAAACCTTAAAAAAGAACTCGGAACTTACGAAATCGTTTGCAATTACGGCGGAAAATCGGCAAAAGTCATCGTTCACGTCGTGAGTGAGAGAAACGTTTTCGTTCAGGCTAACAAGACCAAGGTAACCATAAAGGACGTGGAAATTTCCACGTACGACTATACGCAGCTGTTCACGATAACCGTAAACGGCAACGACACCGAGGTCAAAGCCGAATATATCGACGTCTCGAACGTCAAACCCGAGCCCGACACTTACACCGTTACATGTAACTACGGCGGTTCGTCGGCAAAGGTATGGGTCGAGGTAACCGAAACTCCGTTCGTGGCGACCGCGCTCGAGAGCGAGGTCAGCGTTTACGTCGGCTGCGTGGACGAATTTGAGCCCACGGCGCTCTTTGCGATAACGCTTAACGGCGAAGAGGTCGAGGTAACCGCGGATATGCTTACGGGCGAGGTCAAACCCGTGGTCGGAGACTATGAGATCAAGCTTTCGATAGGCTCGAGAAAAGCGAGCGTTATCGTGCACGTTATAGAAAACCACGTAATTACGATCGGCTCGGCGTATTCCGAAATAGATATCGCTCCCGAGGATATCGCATCCTACGACTTCAGAAGCGATTTCTACGTTTACGAGGACGGAAAATCTGTAGACGTAAACTCGGAAAACGTAAGGCTCGACAAGTCTGCGTTAATCGGTGCGGCGGTCGGCGATAAACGCGTGGTTGCGCTTTCTTATATCCCTGCGGACGGCAAGGGCGGCGCGACAAAGACCGTTATAGTGAACGTGGCCGAAAGCGGCACGGTCGCGATAAAAGCGTTAAACGCCGAGATTTTCGAGAGCGATACGCTCGATTTAACTTCGCTTTTTGAAATAACCGACAACGGCGAGTCGATAACCGTTACAGACGATATGATAAGCGGTTTCGTCGATTTTACAAGCTCGGACGTATGCGAAATAACGCTCACCTATAAAAACCTTACGAGAACGGCAACCGTTAAAAAGATCAATGGCATATCGATAAAATACGCTCACGGCGAGGTCGTTTCCGTCAAAAAAGGCGAAAACAAGGGCGCGTATGATTTTGCGGGAGACTTCGAGGTCTATATCGACGGAATAAGATTTTACGGATTGTCCGGCTGGATCGACACCTCGAGCGTTGATTTCGACGAAATCGGCGTTTACGAGGCGCTTCTTACCGTAAAATATAACGACGCTAAAATCACTATCTCTTCGCCGAAATTTGCCGCAACAAAAACCAAAACCATAAAATACAACGTCGTTCCGAGCGTTTACGAGCTTAATATTCTCGAAAAAACGGTCGAACTCGGCGCTGACGCCGCTTCTTACGACGTTCTTTCCAATCTTGAGCTTAACGTAAACGGTTACAGACAGAGCTTTACCGCAAACCGCGGCGAAGTTAATATGGTAACGACCTATTACGAAATCGATTCGGTTCCCGATTTGACCGTAACGGGCAGCCATAAAGTCCTTATCGATCTTTACGTTTACGGACTCGATTATGACCCGATAACTGCGGAATACACGATCGTTGTTAAAAACGGCGTAATGATTTATGCCGAAGATAAAGCCGTGTTCACGGGCGAAACGCTTTACGCTCCCGACCTCTTCAGAGTATACGAGGACGGAAAAGCCGTAAACGTAACTCCCGATATGATAAGCGGCAGAATAAATCCGTTCGTCGCGGGCTACTACGTGCTTACCGTCGAATACAAAGGCGTAACGCGCAGCGCGACGGTTTCGGTAATTCCCGCAGATTACGTCGGAGATTATCAGACGGCTGATAAAACAATCGCAAAAGACTCCGTCGAGGGCGAGGACGGCGATCTCGCAGAGGACGCCAAGCCTTCCGTAGAAATCGGCGATATGGAAATCGGCAGAGATATGTCGATATATATTCACGGCGATAAAGCCGAAAACGTAGTTCTTACCGATTACGGTTTCGATTTCACGCTTAGCAACAACAAACAGGAGGCTCATTTCGATAACGGAGTGTGCGTTATCGTTCCGCTCAACGAGCTTAAGCTTTCCTATAACGACTATAACAGGCCTCTCGTTTATTTCGGTAGAGAAACGTGGGCTATCGCCGATTCTTTAACCGTGCATTACTCGGCAGAAGGCAAGAGCGTTTACAACTTGACCTATTCGGGATATTCGATATTCCTTTATAAGGTGAGAAATCTTGAAACGAACGAACTTTGCTGGTTCGCGATACAGGTAAAACTCGAATATAAAACGAGCGCGGATACCGTTTACTCGGTAAATTACGATTTCGTCAACCTTCCCTCCGATTTCTCCGCCAAAAAGATAGGCGCGGCAGGCGGCTTCACGCTTAACGGCTCCGAATTCTTCTTCACGGTGACCGAAGCGGGAACGGGTAAGATAAACAAAACCGATACGGGCGCACCGTTCGCGAACAGATCGTTCACGGGCGTATTCGACGGAAAAGACGCAACGATAACTCTCGGTTCGGAACATCAGCCTACGATAACCGTAGGCGGAATCACGAAGCTTTCCATGAACGCTTCCGAGTTCCATCCGAAGTATAGCAACTATTCGACGAGCGAAGGATATTATATCATTTACGGCTACGAAGTAGTAACCACCGATAAGAGATACGGCACGAAAAAGGTTTCCTACACAACCGATTTGTTCACCGCGGAAAAGGATGGGGACACGGAGAGCGTAACCGTAACTCCGTTCTCGTACAAATTCATTTTCGACGTCGATAACGGCACGTTCACGCTTGCCGAAAAGGACGAGTATTTCGGACTTTACAAAAACGGCGAGGGCAGATTTATATTCCTTGACGGCTTCGGAAACGGACTTATCGACACGACGAAGGACAGTGTCGGACAGTACGGTTTCACCTATACGGTAAGCGGCAGTCTTGTAACTCTCGTTTACGACGATCCGTCGAACAAGCTTTCGCAAAAGCAGGGCGTTTTGTCGCTCGACGCTTTCGGAAACGTTCTTAACGCTCAGTCCTGCGGAAAAGAGTTTGAAAAGGGTGATGAGCTTACGAACGCTTATATAACGAGCGGTGCGGCGGTCACGCTTTCCAAGTCCGTATTCCATAAGGGCGACGCAAAGGACGACGTTATAAACGCAGTTAAAATCGTAACGAAAAACGGCGAATATTCCTTAACCGACAAAAAACAGAAAGTCACCGTAAACGGGAAACAGGTCTCGATCGTCGATACGTCCAAGGTGTCGATGACAAACGCAGGTTTCTATCTTCTCGAGGTAAATCTTAAGCTCGACGGGGCAACCGCGGCTATGACAAAGCGTTTTGCCGTTCAGGTACTCGACGAGGTATTGCCCGCGGGCGAGGGCTTCGCGAGAAATTACGGTAACTCGATAAGCGGTCTGACTTCTTTCACCTTAAACACCTTCGGCGAAGCCGGATTTGTTGTCGGCGGAGTTTCCTACACGGGCTATGCGACCGTTTCCGACGATAAGCTTTACGCTAAGCTCACCGCGGCGTATAAGGGCACCGTTACGATAACCGGCGAGATAAACGACGACGAGATTTTAACCCTTCAGATCGTTACCGCGGACGGCACGCTTTTGCTCGAGCATTACAGCGTGGGAACCGTTCTTTATGCGGGCAACGGCAAGTTCGTTCTTCGTTCGTTTGCCTCCTCCAAGGGCAACGTGTTCTATATTTCCTCCGCGTTAAGCGTTTTGGGCGACAAAGTTGAGCTTAAAACGGTTGACGGAGCCGCCGTTACGGCTATTTCCGTAGGTTCGGTCGTTGCGTTCAGTTATGACGGAGTCGATTACGTTCTCAGAATTTCCGCCCTCGGCGACGAAAAGAACGGCTTGGAGGTTTCCGACCTTCTCGAGGGTACTTACGAGGATCTTAGCGGTCAGGGCGAAACGCTCGTTCTCGACGGCTATGGTTCGGGCACTTTAAACGGCGTAAGCGGCAAGTATTATATTTATAACGAAGTAGACAGCGGAAAGAGACTTGTTTTCACCACCGCTTCGGGCGATATGTATAAGATAATTGTCGGAACAAGCGGAGAAAGGCTCGGCCAATTTGTCAATCAAGGCGCTGTTTCCGAGAGCAATCTCGAAGGTAAGTCCTACACGGGTGACGTCGGTGATTACGAAACTACCGCAACCGTGACGATGAAATTCGAGTCGGGCGGAAAGGTAACGCTTGCTTATTCTTCGTCGGACAGTTCATCCACGCCCGATTATGCCGGCACAGGCACGTATGCGGTTACAAACGGCAAAATCGTAGTTTCCGTCAACGGTTACGTCATAACTTTGACGTTCAAAGACCCTTGGGCGTTACCCGAACTCAGAGTTTCCGCAATAACGAGGCCCGAGAATTACGAAGAGCCGAACAGTATGTTCCGCGTAGGTCTGAATTTCAGAAGATAAAGCGATAAGCATAAATAACAATGGTCTGAAACCGACAAAGCAGGCTGAAAACCAATAAAATAACAGGTTGAAAACCAACAAAGACTGCAAATCTATCCGAAAAGATAGAATTGCAGTCTTTTTTATTATATCAGCCTTCTCCGCTCGGAGAAGGCAAGAATTATCGTGCAATAACACAAAGTAGGGGCGATCATTGATCGCCCGCTATTGAAATGCTTGAATTTTATCCGGGAATTTCTCCTCATCCGTCGGCTGCGCCGCCACCTTCGCCCCCTTTTAAGTTATACGGCAACATTCAGGTAATATCTAAAGGCGAAGGCTTTTATTTGATTCTTAAATTGCATTTTATGCAAAAATATATTTATAATTGTATAAAAATACATCGAAATATATAAGAAAAGCTTATGTAAGCAATTATATAGGAAAATAGCTGGAAATTATTGCCGAAATATTTGATTTTTTTATTAAAAAAGGATAAAAATCAGTAGACAAACGAAGAGTTTATGACTATAATATGCATTGTAAAATGGGGTTTTATAATTTCGTTCCGTTTATCTTCGTGCGAGCCGTTGAAACGTTCGGAAACAAAAATCGGGCGAGATAAAAAAATCACCGTTTAAAAGTTTATAAATCACATTTATAAAACAAGCAAAAAATTTATTCAGGAGGCAAAAAAATGAAATCAAAGATAATAGTTATATTATCGATTTTGTTCTCCGCGCCCGGTTTTTTCTGGGCGTGGGACGTTTCCGGACATAGTCCCGACAGTCCCGCCGATTCGAGCGATTCGGTTTCTGTTATAGAATCCGATATCGATTCGGATTCCGAGTCCGTTAAAGACTCTGAGTCTGTAAAAGATTCCGAATCTGCGCATGCGCACGCTTTTGCTTTCGATTCATGGGTAACGGCACCCGGACTCGAAACGGCAGGTAAAGCGAAATTGAAATGCGACTGCGGAGATGAAAAAGAAGAAAACGTACCCGCTTTGAGCGATACGTCGGTATGGACGTTGACTAAAGACGTTGCCGATCCGTGCGTTGGCGGAGACGCGGAGTACACTTCCGAAAAGTACGGAAAAGTAACCGCAAACGTTGCGGCTAAGCACGACCTCGGCGAACTTGTACCCGCTAAGGCTGCTACCTGTAAGGAAGCAGGCAACGTTGCATACAGACAGTGCAAAAAGTGCGGCAAGTATTTCGGAGAGGACGGCGCAGAGCTTACAAAAGTAGACATCGATAAAATCGCCCACACTCCCGCGGATCCCGTTCAGGAGAACGTAACCCCCGCAACTTGTACGACCGCGGGTTCCTACGACGAAGTAGTTAAATGCTCGGTTTGCGGAGACGTGATAAGCACGACCCCGAAAACGATAGCCGCTCTCGGACATACGGCTGCGGCTTCGGTTCAGGAAAACGTTGTAAACGCGACCTGTACCGTTCCCGGTTCTTACGACGATGTAGTATATTGCTCGGTATGTCATACGGAACTCGGCAGAAATCACGTTACGGGCAAGACCCTTCCTCACACTGCCGGCGCGGCTACCCGCGAAAACGAAGTGGCTGCAACCTGTAAGGCGGAAGGTTCTTACGAAGAAGTTATTAAATGCTCGGTCTGCGGAACCGAAATGAGCAGAACGACGAAGTCGATAGCTAAACTTCCGCATACGGAAGCGGCTCCCGTTCAGGAGAAAGTGACCCCTGCAACTTGTACGACTGCGGGTTCTTACGACGAAGTAGTTAAATGCTCGGTTTGCGGAGAAGAGATAAGCAGAGTAACCAAGTCGATAGACGCACTCGGACATACCGCAGCTGCTGCCGTTCACGAAAACGAGCATGCGGCAACTTGTACGGAAGCTGGTTCTTACGACGAAGTAGTTAAATGCTCGGTTTGCGGAGAAGAGATGAGCAGAGTAACCAAGTCGATAGACGCACTCGGACATACCGCAGCTGCTGCCGTTCGTGAAAACGAAAAAGCTGCAACTTGCTACAGCGCAGGCTCTTACGACGAAGTAGTTAAATGTTCGGTTTGCGGAGACACTATCAGCACGGAAGCCAAAACGACTGCTGCCGTAGACCATAATTTCGTAGACGGAAACTGCTCGATGTGCGGCTTGGCTGTTAATTACGCAGGCGTTCAGTTTATCTCGGGTAACGATTATTCGTCAAAATGTTCGAAGCTGTTCACATTTAATGCGAAAGGCGTTGCGGAAGACGGCGGTATATATACAAGTTCGAGCTATTCCGATTCTGTGGCTACCTTCAGATGGGTTGATTTCGCCGCAGGAAAAATTACTTTAACGGTTAATTACAATTACATCTCCTCGTCTTCGTCCGATGATGATTATGGCTATGGATCTTCGGGTGAAACAAAAGAAGAAAAAGAAGTAATTTATAAAGGTTTCTTCGATAAAGCTACCGGGGCATTCCTTGTGGGCAGCGGAGATAAAATCGGCAACGGATTTATCCTTCTTATTCCTTCGGACGCGGTAGTTGAAAATGATCCCGTGTCCAGCCAGCTCGGCGGCAAGTCCGCAATCAAAGCGGTTAGCGTAACGCTCGGCGAAAACGTTCATTCCGTATTCGTTAATAACGGGGAAGTATTCTTCGACGTAACCTTTACGGACGTTCATGGCAATGCGGTTGCGGCAAGCGCGCTCAATCCCAACAAATATGCAGACGGCTTTACGTTTGTTGTTAAGAAAGGCGACGTAGTTATTGCGGCTTATGGCGTTAAAGACGGAGCATTGGAAGCTCTCGACAACGTATTCGGTTCTTATACAAACGGTGACGACGCTCTTGTTCTCGACGGTCTCGGAAACGCTACGCTCGGCGGCAAGGTCGGAACTTACGTTGTAAACGGCGAAGTTGTTGAAATCAAGATTATCGTTGACGGTAAGGTTACCGAATATTACGAAGCTACTCTTGACGGTTCGGCTTACACGATCGATCAGCCTATGGTTACCGTTTCGTTCAATCTTGACGGCAACGGAACCAAAGATCCTCTGCCTGTTAATAAAAATACCGACTTCAACCTTGAAACAATAAAACTCGATGACACCGACACCAAATTGTTCAGAGGCTGGAAGCTTAATGATGAACTTCTTACGGACAACACATATGTGTTCACCGTCGATGTTACTCTTACCGCAAAATGGGTGAACAAGGTTACTATTAACATCGTTAACTCGGAAAAAGGTAATACTGAGATTTATGCGGGCGAACTCGATATTCTTCTCGAGGTGCTCAATGCTTCTTACGATCCGTCATTTGAAACGAAGATATTTGAAAAATATCAGGTATATTCCGAGGACGATGGTGATTACATTGATTTTGCCGAGGATCTGGAGATCCCGGAAGAAATCACGGAACTTACGATTCGTGTTGTATATTATGCGGATACAAAAGTGACGCTTCACCTCGGAATGGATTTCGGAGTTGAAAGCACTACCGTGGCGAGAGGTTTGTCTATAAAAGAACATCTCGAAGCAAATTATACTTACGACAATATGGTGGACGGTTATAAGTTCGACGGTTGGTTCCTTGACGACAATTACACGATCGAACTTGCCGACGATAAACTTGCGAGTGACGATATAGACGTTTACGCTAAATGGTCGTTTGCAGGCAATGTAAGATTCGAGTTCGGAAAATATACTTTCGTATACGACGTTGAGAACGGCTACTGGAAGAGTAATAACCAAGGTGTTAAATCTTCTGACGCGGAGCTTAAAATTTACGTTACGGAAGGAATTGCCGAAATATCGTTCAAACACTGGAAATCTGCCGAAGCTTCTGATAAACTTTATATAGGTTATTTTGATTCGACAAACAACACAGATACAGAACTTTACACTTCTAAGGATGCGGAAACAACCGAAACCTCGATATCGCATAAACTCACTTTCGTCAACGGAAAAGAGTGCGTAATTATAAGATTCAAGAAAGATTACAGCGTCGACAAGAATGAAGATAGCGGTTACTTTAAGGATCTTGTAATAAACGGCATACCTGTATTTAACTTTGCTCCGTTTAATGCTGCAATTGCAGGCGTATATGAGGCAACCGACGGAACGAAAGTTACGGTCGGAGCAGGTGGTTTGATCACTATAGGAGAAGTTAAGGGTGTTTACAGCGTTGTAGACAGCGATAACAACGTAATCGGAGTCACGCTTGTCGAAAACGGAGTGGAAGTTTATAAAGAATTTACGCTTAACACCGATGCGAAAACTTACACCGTTGCAAAGCCGATGGTTAACGTAACATATAACTACAACGGACACGGCGGAGAAAATAAAACGGATAATGTTAATAAACATGTTCCTATAACTCTTCCTGTTCTTTCGGCTGACGGCTATGTGTTCATCGGTTGGTATACGAGTGCGGACTTTGCGGACGCAAGTAAGGTTACAACATTGGTTCCCGAATCAGATGTTACGGTTTATGCAAAATGGGTCGAACCGTCTGTATTCATGGGTAGCTACGTCGGTGTGTACACTTACTATGGAAATACAGTATTAAGCATATACAACGGTACGAGTAAACTTGTTGTCGATGCGTTAGGTAAAGCAAAAGTTTCCAATAGTAGTCACGGATTCTCGAGCGGAGATAATCTTGAATTTGTAATGGTTGATGCTGCAAAGGGTATTTTGAACATTACAGAAGGTACGGATACGTTCTATGCTGTAAGAGATCCTGAAACCGGAATAATATTCAGGGCGGACGGAGCAAAGAATTTTGCAACGTCGTCTATGTATATCCTTATTCCCGAGGACATTTATTCGGGAGAGACTTCGTCAAGCGATTTGAGAAATAATTTAAAGATTAGTTCTTGGGGTAACAATTATGCGACGAGAGCATTGGAATACACGGATAAGAACGGAGTTAAACATAATTATCTTCTTGATTCGACCAATGCATTCTTCAACGTAGCGTTTACCGATTATGCGGGCAACACTGTCGCGGCTGCGGACTGCTCGAAGTGTAAAACAACGCTTCTTGTTAAGAAGGGCGACGAAATCGTAACGAAGTTTGCATATAACGGATCTTCTCTTGTTGCTGCGGATAATTACCTCGGAGTATATACTTGCGAAGGTGAAGACGATTTGTTCCTTAACGGCGGCGGAATCGCAACTCTCGGAGACAAGAGCGGTAAATATAAACTTAAATCGGGTACGGAAAACGTATTCGAAGTAACGTTTGCGGATTCGTTCTATGAAATAACCGTTGATTTTAACGGTAAAACTTATGAGAAAGCAACGCTTCCGATAAGCATAACGTATGTGTACAACGGTCACGGCGAACCCGAGAATAATCTTCCGGACAGCGCGCTTAAAAATACCAAGTTCGATGTAAGACCCGACCCCGAAGCTGCGGGATACAAATTCCGTGGTTGGTATAAGGACGAAGCTTTTAAGAACAAAGTTATAACAAAGCAGCTTTCTTCTGCGTCGGATATGACGTTGTATGCGAAGTGGGATGCGGCGGCAACCGTTATTTATTACGACGGGGATGTTGCTGTTAAAACTTTGAATAACTGCGAGTATTACGAAAACGATACCGTAGGCGCCAATGACGATAATAAAGATTATAAGCTCGACACGATAGAAGGTGTTAAGAGATTTGTCGGTTGGTTCCTTAAAGACGACAATGGAGACTTCGGTGCGAAGGTTACCTCGAGCACTACGATTGCTCTTGAAAATGCATTCTATGCAAAATGGGAAGCAGCTGTAACGCTTACCTTCGACTATAACGGTCAGGGTACTGACTCGGTTGTCATTTCCGGTAAATACGTAAACGATAAAGTAAGCGGTATTCCTACGGTCGATTCAGACGTAACGTTCAACGGCAAGGTGTTCGCGGGCTGGTTCCTTAAAAATGACGACGGTTCATTCGGCGATGAGGCTTCCACGTCCGTAGTTCTCGAAAAAGACACGACCTACTATGCTAAGTGGGTAGACGCTCCCGAATCCTATGGTACTTATATCGGTTGGGAGTTATATGGCGGAACTAAGTCCGGCTCTGCACAATTAACCAAAACGATTATCACGATTAACGAAATCGGAGCGTATACAGGACAGGGATCTGTAAAAGGAACGTTGTCCGATGCCGATGCCCGTGTTACGGATGGAGCAATTGCTTTGAACGACAGATACGCTTACTTCAACAAGGAACTCGGCTTGATTTGGTTTAGTTACTATGCGAATACCTCTACTGTCGGAACCGATGTCTATATCGGAGCGGATAAGTCCAGAGTAAGCGCGATAGATTTTTCGGGTCGTTACGATATCGGCGGTAAATACATTGTATATCTTCTTATTACATACAAAGATAATTCGACTAAAAAGGCTTTCTTGTATAATGATAAGATAATTGCAAACGTAACGTGGGATGAAGGCGTTGATGTAAAAAATATCAAGGACAATAACGTTACGATTTACAAAGACGGCGCGATTTACGTAAAAGTTGTCGGAAAAGCCGTTCTTGAAAACGACGGACTCGGCGGTACTTATACCGGTGACTACGGCGAAATCGCTGTAGACGGTTTCGGCGGTCTTACGGTCGGCGGTGTTGCGGCTGATTACACGATAATTGCCGATAGAAAGATTAAATTCGTTGCTGCAAATGCAATGAGAGAGATTATTGTAGACCTCGGAAACGGAACGTACAGCAAGGTTCTCGACGGTTATGAAGGTACTTACACCTTACCCGACGGCAGCTCTATCACGCTTGACGGATTCGGCGGCGCGGGCGACGGAAAGACTTACGTTGTAAACGGCGCGAGCATCACGATTTACGACGGTGAAACTTCTACAACTTACGGTATTGACGTTGCAAACAAGCAGATTCTTGGAAAGAGTATTTTCGCAGGTCTTACCTTCAGTGGTACGTACTACAGCGACTGGGACGAAGGAAACAGCGCATTGAATATTGTATTCAGCGATTCTTCGACTATCAGCGGTACTATTTATTCCGGATACGGCACGTCTTTCTACTTCGATTTCACAGCTGAGCTTGACGGTAACACCCTCACATTCACGTTTGTGAAAGCGGTAGATAGCGCTGCTGTAGGCAAAACTCTTAAAGCAACGATCAGCGGAGACACGATTACTATCGTTAAAGGCGGAACGTACAGCAGTAACGTTTACACGTTTACCAATAAAGGTTCTGCAAAATGCGACGGTTTCTCGCTGTAAGAAGCTTTAAGCAAAAAAGTTTAAAACTCCGTAGGTTTTAGCTTAAAAAAGTTTAAACTCCAAAAGTTTTAACTTAAACAAAACAAAAAAGCTCTCCCTTTTTCGGGAGGGCTTTTCTTGTAAATTTTCTTGCCTTCTTAAGGAGGGGAAACGAGCTAAGATAATACATTAAAATGCATATAATGCGGGGTAAAAGCGCATAATTGCATAAAATTGTGCAATATAAGCATAAATTATATCAAATATAAGCAAATAAATGTATATAAAACATCAGCCAAGAGGCATTTCGGGGGAAATCGTTTGACTAAAATTACGAAAAATGATACAATTGAAAATGTACTAAAATGGGTTTTTGCGCGGTGCGGTCAATTTGATTATACGGTGCCGAACAAGAATAAGACTAATCTTGGTCCGACATCGATTTCGCGAATCGGACAAGAATAATACTTAATCTCGGTCCGACATCGATTACGCAAGACAGCAGGGCATAAAAACTTTTATTTAAGCCTTATAAAAAGCGCAAAAATCATTAAATTGCAGGAAAAAATATGAAAAAATTCAAATTACTTACTATTTTATTTCTGGTTGCGGTATGCGCCTTATCTTTGTTTGCTTTTTCGTCCTGTTCGGACGGAAAGAAGTACGACGGGATAAAGGTCACGTACAACCTCAACGGCGGGAAGTACAAAAACAGCGAAAGGGATGTTATTGTATACTATAATTACCCCGAAGGGGCCAGACATCTTATCAGAGCTTTACCTGTAGGAGATAAAGATTCGGCTAAGGTTGAAAAGCTCGGATTTAATCTTGTCGGCTGGAGTATGGATGTGAAAGGCAACGAGCCCTGGGACTTTGAGAACGATATGGTCGGAGACGAGGGCGTAACTCTTTATGCGATGTGGACTGCTAAAGTGGAATACCTTTACAGCATTGGATATATGAACGGCAACGAATTTGTCGAAGTAAACTCGGCAATCGCTCAGCCGTCAACTTCATTCGAGTTCAGCCTTGACGATATAATAAGCGCAGCCGACACGAGAGACGGTTACACGCTTTTGTACAACAACATCAAGTGCGACAAAACCGATTACGATACGTATTTTGACGAAAACGGAAATCTTAAGGAATCTACTACCAACGTTACGATAAGGGTTTATGCGGAGTATATCAAAGGCGATTATCATCTTTTGTATTCCTATGACGACCTCGGAACGCTCGGCAGCAGCGAAAACAAGCTTAAAGGCAAAACTCTTCTTTTGATGAACGATATCGATTGCAAAGGAAAAACGCTCACCGAAAACTTCAGAAGCGCGTTTGCAACCGATAAAAACGGAACGCCGAATTATCTCGGAATCCATTCCTACGATCCCGAAGGTAAGGGCGTTAAGTATTCGATAAGCAATTTCGCTATAAAATGCACGTACACGGATAAGAAAATTGCGCCTGTAACGGCAAGTATTTTTGCCGATATCGGAGCTTCGGGCGAACAAAGCGCGGAAAATACCGTTAAAATCTCGGGTGTGAACTTTACGGATGTAATCATTAACGCCGACGTCGGAAACGATTCGTTATCGGGGCTTTACGTTTCATCTTTTGCCGATAATATTTTCAATGCGGAGATAACGAACGTAAGCGTTTCCGTTAAGGTGATCGTAAGTACGCAGAGGGGAAGCGAGGAAGAACCTTTCTTCTATGAAGCAGAACACATTTATGCAAGAGAGATAGAAAATGTCAAAATCGACGGATGCGATTTTGTAATCACTTCAACCGAAACTAAGAAAGGCGATAAAATCGAATTGGCGAAAGAAAACGCCTGAACATAAAAAGATAAATCACGATAAAAAATACACGTAAAACATAAAGGAGCAAAAAGACAATGAAATTTTTTGAAAAGATTAAAAACTTTCTTGCTGTAAGCGTTGCGAGAAAAATAATCGCCATCGTCTTGTGCGTCGTTATAGTAGGCGGCGCTGCGACGGGAATTATTCTCGGCGTTTCGTCCTGCGGCGGAAGCAGTGCGGATAACAGCGCGGGCGGCAGCGAAAGCAACGGAGGCAACAAACCGAGCAAAACATACGATAACGAGAACGATCCTCTTATTTTCTCCACGCTCGAAGTTGACGGCGTTTTCAACCCGTTCTTCTATACTTCGGGTACGGACGGTACGATCCTCGGTATGACCCAGCTCAGCCTTTTAACCAACGACGCAAACGGTAACCCCGCTTACGGCGACGACGAAGAGGTTATCGCTAAAGACGTTAAAATCGTAAGTAACAGCACGCCTTCCGGAGACACGACTACTTATTATTTCGTTTTGAAAAATAACATCAAGTTCTCGAACGGTTCGCCCCTTACGATGAAGGACGTATTGTTTAACTATTACGTATATCTCGACCCCGTTTATTCGGGTTCCAGCACTATGTATTCTACCGATATAGTCGGTCTTAAAGAGTACAGAACGCAGACTACTGATGAGAACGAACAGGATAACTTCATGGTTACCTTCGAGGAAGCCGCAAGCTCCAGAATAACCGCTTTGGTTGAAGCTTTCAACGATGTTAAGAAAGACGTCGGCGGTCGTTTCACAAGCGAAAAGCAGCTCAGAGACGAGCTCGAGAAATACTCGAAAAACAACGGCACCGCATATGCGGATATAGTTGCCGATTATGACAAAGCCGTTCAGTATTTTGAAGAAGAGCTTAAATCCGACTTCAATGCCGCAAAGGGTGGTTGGAGCGATCTTGAATTCTATTATAAAGACAACAACAATAAGAAGCACAAGAGTGATTTCAAGCTTACCAGCGACGTTGAAATGTTCCTTTACAACGAAGGACTTATCGAATGGGTAGAAAAAGCTACAACGACAAACCCGCAGGGCGAGCTCAAATATCTTCTCGGTAAAGAGTTTACTCAAAACCTTACTCAGGACGAGGCAATCGCGGCCGTAAGAAGCGACTGGCTTCCCAATAAAGCCGACCAGGTCGTTCAGTATTGGAGCGCGACCTCTTCTAACCTTCTCAGTTATTTGACGGGCGTTGAGCTTTCCAAATACTATAACGACAGCTCGAAGAGAACGTATAAAAACATCAGAGGTATCAAATTCGAAAATAAGGACGCCGCGGTTACGTTCACGGATAACGAAGGAAAGTCCTACACCTACGAAAAACCCGAATATGCCGCAGACGGCTCGGTAACCAAAGGAAACGAGGTTCTTTCGATAACTATCAATAAAGTAGACCCGAAGGCAATCTGGAACTTCGGTATCGGCGTTGCTCCGATGTACTATTATTCTGATGCAGAGCATATTGCTAAGTTCGATTACGAAGAAAACTTCGGCGTTGAATACGGTAGTTCGGAATTCTTCGAGAACGTTCTTAAAAACTCGGATAAAAACGGTGTTCCCGTCGGTGCAGGCGCATATGCGGCGGCTTCGAGGAACGGCGGACTTTTAACTTCCGCTACTTCCAAAACGGTTGATCTTAGCCAGGTTAAATCGGATAAGGGCGCATTTAACGGCGGCGAAGGAATCATTTGCTATGAACGTAACCCTTATTACGACCTTGCTCAGAATAAAAACGACGACGGTTCCGACTGGACGAAAACCGCTCCCGACGGAAACGAATATCACGTTGCGAAAATCAACAAGATAAGATACAGCGTTCTTTCCGCAAACAATATGATCGAAAGTTTGCAGACCGATAACGTAGACTTTATCGAACCTAACGCAACTCCCGACACGATCAACTCTCTTGACAGCAAGGGGATCGAACATCAGTCGGTAACGACAAGCGGTTACGGTTATATCGGTATCAACGCAGGTAAGGTGCCCGGTATTCACGTAAGAAGAGCAATAATGCACGCTCTCGATACCAACGAATGCGTTAAGTATTACAAAACCATGGCAACCGCCATTAACCGTC
>ERZ808278.869-NODE-869-length-15647-cov-5.172332_pt1 | contig 15647 bp, 17 predicted proteins | sample MGYA00521239_ERZ808278 | MGnify/ENA primary metagenome ERZ808278 (study PRJEB31516, sample SAMN03275600) | gut metagenome | biome: mammalia-associated habitat; material: feces | host: Papio cynocephalus | place: Kenya | collected 2012-07-17 ... | reverse complement strand
GAAGTTTTTGATATTTATTATTGATAGTTAAACAAATAAAGGTTATGAAAAAGTAGGAGATAAAGAATATCCTAGTTCTATATATGATATAGAAGTTGAAACTAATGATAGTGTTAGTATTGAAAATGGAGTAGAAATAACTTCTTATAGAGAACAGAAGCTAATATTTAGAAAAACAAAAACAGAAATGTATATGATGCTATATGATATAACCGATCAATCAGAAATACATATTAATATTAATTACGAAACGAATAAAAAAGTTATCAAGAAATATAAAAATAATAGGTTATATTCTATAAATGAAATGCAGGCAGATGGAATTGGAGAGGTATATAGAATAGAATATTTTTATAATAAAAATCTTTTAAATAATATGACTCCAATTAGTAAAACATATACAAAATATTCTTTAGATGATCTAGATTTCAAATCTGAGATTTATAGAGAATCATATGTTAAAGAAGAGTTACCAGACAGAACAAATTTAGAAAAGACTATAAGAATTTATCCAAATGGAAATAATCATGTAATTAAAATTACTCATAATGATAATCGAAATAGATTAATTACGACTATAGATTATGAGAATAATAAAATTACTACGATTCAATATATGGATTTAAAAGATGCATATATTGAACATGAAAGGATTGCGAGTCTTGTTGATATAAAATGTCCTATTTTATTAAATCGATATAGTTTAAGATATGATAATGAATGGATAGAGGTTATTACAACAGCATCAGAAGATTTTAATGAATATGGTCTTTATGATCATGAAATAAAATTGACGAGAAAAGATAAATCAGTATATCAATTTTATTGGACAGGAAATATTGAAAATTTATTTGATAAAAATAACAATCATCAATATACTAAAGTTATCTATAAAAGTTTACTTTCAGATTTAGAAATAAGAATTCCAAATCCAGGAAATAAAAGCAGTATAAGATTAGATTTTCTTATTTATAAATATAATGAAAAATCAATAGAAGGAAAGGATTGTGCAATTTCAATATCTGATGTAAAAGATATTATAGAAGATCTTCAAAAAGAGTCTGAATATAATTTTTATTGGAATAAACTTATTGATGCAATTAAAGAATTATAAAATAATAATGATGATAGGACTAGAGTATAAAGCTCTAGTCCTTTATTTATTTTTTTGATTATATATTATAATTATGATATAAAACAATATTCTATTTTATAGAAAAGGAGATATGAATTATGAATGTAAGTTTTGATGGAGAAACAAGACAAATTATTTTGAATGGAGATGCATATGATTTGGATAAAGGTAAGTTGTTTTCTTTAAAGAGATTAACTTATTTAGATCCTAGAAAAAGAGAATATACAGAAGAAGAATATTCTGATAATGGAGAATTGAAAGCTATTAGAAATCATATTGAAGAATATAACCAATTTGGAAGAACTAAATTGGTTATAAATTCTAATGTAATAAAAAAGAATACTGAAAATAAAATTGCAAAGAAAGGAGATGTAGAACAGAACGAAGCATCGGTAATATCTACAATCGAATATAACCCTGATGGTTCTGTTAAAAAATATGATACTCCTCAGGAAACGGTTGAAATTAAAACTCGAGGTAAACTTATAGAAAAAACAACTATCAATAAAGTTTTAAATAAAAAGATTATTCAGACATTATACTCGAATGGAAATTTAAAATCTGAATCGGAGATTCAGGATGGAATTTCAACAAGGCATGTTAGATATAGATATAATAAAGAATCTGTGTTAACTGCTGTTGAAATTTCTGAAAGATTAGATGATTCTAGTTGGAGAATATCTAAGAGAAATTATACTTATGATGAATCCAATAATCTTACAAAGATTGTAAATAAAGTAAACGATTTTATTATTGAAAAAACTGAATATACAAGGGAAAATTTATCTGGATTAATAGATGAAGTGGACTATAATAACGTAGAAAAGGAATATAGCACGGAATACGAACAAGGTCCATTCAATAAAATCAAATCAAAGAAAGGACCCTATTTATCTAAAGAAACTTTTTATAATAATCAAAGTTTATCAGGAAATATCCTATACAATAAGGATGGTTCTATTAGATCTCATGATAGTTATTATAGAACAGAGAAATTTGGATTAAAATATGTTTTAAATAAATGTGTTAGTTATGATGGACTTATTGAGCAGACCAAAAAAATAGAATCATATATTGGACAAATGATTAATATCAATATTACATCATATGAATTAAATGAATGGGGCAGAAAAACATTAACAATTGATCCGAAACAAGATATTGAAAAATATAAAATGATAGAGATTTTATTTCCAACAGGTAAAGCAACAATTAATTTGAATGATAATAAAATTTGTGGGTTTATTATGAATCATAATTCAATTCAGATGATAATGGCTGGTGACATTATTAGATATTCAGATATTGGATTTTCATTTGAAGGAAGTGGTTATTTTGAATTTAAAGATCTGTTGATAAAGGAAGGGCTAGAAGATATTTATAGTAATATTACTAATATGGAAATAGTTGAATATATCCAATCATTAATTGAATTTTAAAGATAAGAAAGGAGATATACTTATGATATCAAGAGGAATATACGCAGAGGTAAACGAGGTTAGTAACAGAGCAGCTTTAGAAACAAAGTTTTTATCTGAAAGAGCCAAGAAAGCAAGACGCATTAGTGGAGTACATGATTGGTTGGAATTTTCTACTAATCCACAAACGGAATTTGATATTAAGGATAGAATTTTAGATAATATTGATTCTGTTTGTGTAACCTATATTTGTAGATATAGTAAATTAAATTCTGAATTTATAGAAGAACTTATGGTATTATCTACTGGTTTATTTAACCATAGATCTTATACAGAAAAGAATCAAAAATTGGTCAAAGAGATACTTGATATTAGTTATAAAAATCTTTCACCAACAGGAACTTTTGTAAAAACTGATAAATATGTCAATCAAGAAGTACTTGATCAAATCAATGAGTTAGAATCACAATTAGATTATATTGTAATTCCTAAAACCACTGTTATCAGGGATCGTATTGATTGGTATTATATTTTAAAATATCAGAAAGATAATATTGATTCTTGGTTTATTGAAAAGTACAAAGATCGTATAATGGATGCTGCCAATGAAAACCGTGGTGAAATTAAAAATTATATGGATGATTATATAGATTAAAGTCATATACTACAGTATGTATTTACATAGTGTAGTATTAATTTTATTATTTGTAGGTATTAATTATGAGAAGAAATATAAACGAAAAGGCAAATTATTATGAATTAATCATCAATGCAAAGAACAAAATAATGATGTTAGAAAATGAAGCATATGATGCAGAAGAACTAATAGATCTTGTTGGGAAAGAAGTGAGAAAAACTTTATCAATAAATATTAAAGCATCATTAATAACCGTATTATTTACAGGATATTTTCATCAGGATGAAATTATTGGTAATATAATATTCTATATGCCATTGACTAAAGATTGCTTAAACTATTTTAAATATGTAAGAAAAAGAATTTCAAAAGGTAAAGCTATCAAAGTAGAATTTAATAAAACACGAGAAATAGATGAAGATGGAAATTATTGTTACGGTATTGATGTAGTAAGAATATATTAAAATATATGCTCTGGAATATAATATTCCAGAGCATTGTTTTATTTTTTATTATCTCATAAACTTAATAATAACTACTATTCTGAAAGGAGTTCGAATAAAATGAATAAAGTTATTGCTCATTTTAAAAAGATTTGTAAGCATAAATCTCTTGTAGCAAAACATTGTTTTTATTGTGGATTATACTGGCAAGGTATAGTTCATGATTTATCAAAGTTTACTCCAAGCGAATTTATTGAATCTGTTAAATATTATCAGAGTGATCATTCTCCTATAGATGAGGCTAAAAAAGATAAAGGGTTTTCAGAAGCTTGGATGCATCATAAATCAAGAAACAAACATCATTATGAATATTGGCAGGATGAATTTGATAAAGGTACAAAGCATATTAAAATGCCTTTTAAATATGTATTGGAATATGTATGTGATAGTTTAGCAGCCTCTAAAACATATTTTGGAGATAGTTTTACATATGATAAATATTTGGAATGGTGGAATCATTCCACAAGAGATGGAATGAATATTGAATCTAAAAGATGTGTAGGAAATATAATCAAGAAAATATGTGAATATAAATCTGAGAAAAGAATTTTATCAGATAGAAATTATATTTCTATGATCAAACGATTATATGAAACAAATTATTTTGCTGATGTAGAGGTAAAAAGATAATGGGAAATTATAAAATTGAAGAGGAAAAGAGAACAACAAAACAGAGGTATTTGGACTATATTGATAGATGCATTAGAACCACCAATCAAACAAGATTAGATATTCATAAATTATTGAACAGCCAAAATATAGGTAAATATTATGGATTATCTCAGGAAGAATTAGATAAGATTGGAAAAGAATTGGAGGAAGAAAATGGGAAGTAGATTAATCGAGGGATGGAGAAAAACTGTTGCTTCTGATAAAGCTTTGAAAGCTTATACAAGAGAAGCAGAATTTGATGTAATGTATCCAACTGGATTTATTACATTGGATCATATGAACGGAACCCGTGTTCATGTTCATAGAAATGGAATAGATTTGGATTACAAAGCTATTGGTATTGTGGATGGATCTGCTAATACTTTCATTAGTAGACCAGGATGTGGTAAATCTACTTTGGTTACTCAGATTATTGGTAATTTATTAAGAGCTTTTCCGGAATCAGAAGCATATATAGATGATATCGAAGGATCATTGCCTATGCCTAGAAAAGAGTTCTTATTAGGATTACCAGAAGAAGAATTGAGGACTAGAGTATTTTTTAGAAATACTGATATTACAACAGAAAATGTTTATGGACAAATTAAATGGATTCATGATCAGAAAATTAATGCTAGAGCAGAATTTGAATATGATACAGGATTATACGATACATATGGAAACAGAATATTCAAATTAAGACCCACATTTTATTTTATAGATTCATTTGCCATGTTGATGCCAGATGATATTTTAGAAGGTGAGATGGATAAAGGTATGGGAGCTACTGCTACAGCTAAAAAGAATACACAGTTAGTAAAGAAGATCTCTCAGTTATTAAAAGCTGCTAATATTGTTCTTTTTACCATTAATCATATTAACGATGATGTCAATACTGGATTTATGCCTAAGCCTGTACAGATTGATGGATTGAAACAGGGTGAACGTATGCCTGGTGGAAAAGCAGTACAGTATCTCGCCAATAATTTATTCAGGATGGATCAAAGAGGTACATTAAAAGAAGAAGAAGGATATGGAATCTTCGGAACAGTTATTGATGTATCATCTGTAAAGAGTAGAACAAATGCTTCAAAGAAAATGGCGGTTCCTTTGATATTTGATAAGACAAATGGTAAGTTTGACAATATCTTATCTATTTATCATTATCTTAAAACAGAAGGATATGTTGGTGGAGCAGGTAGATCTATGTTCTTTAATAATGCTCCAGATATTAAATTCTCTCAAAAAGAATTTAAACAGAAATTATATTCTTCTCCAGAACTGCAGAAAGCATTTGCTGAGATATCAAAAGAAGCAATGGAGAGAATGCTATCTGATACTATGAATAAAACAGAAGAAGCAAATATGAATGATAACATAAATAATTTGATTTTGGGATTATCTGCATAATAACTTTTTAATTATATACTATATATCTGATAGGATTCTATATCCTATCAGATATAAAACAATTTATTACAGAAGGAGAATCATTTTATGAACAATGAAACAGTAAGCAAGATGATAGATCTTGCAAAAAGGCGAAACAATTTAATTGTAGAATGGAATAAAACTGAAAGAGAAGCTATGCATTTTTCAGATGATATAATTAGCGATTATATCTATAATAGTATCATTGATGCTTTATCTGAAAATCATGAATATGCAATTATTGATTGTAGCAAATATGATACAAGATTTGTAGAATTTGTTATAGATTCTATTAAGAAAGAAATAGAAGTTGAGATTACTGAATGCAATCTTGGAATTTATTGTATAGATCTTAAGAATTTAAAGTCTTATACAACAGATTTCAAAAATATACGATAGGGGGATAATAATATGGAAGTTTTGGGAAGAATTAGTGACGAAAAAACAATTCAGGAGTTTAATGATTTTTATAAAAATCATTATGATCTGAATGATAAATGTTGTTGTGAAACATGTGGTAGTATTATTGGATTCGAAATGGCTGACAAAGCTTTAAAAAGAAGAACCGATGATAAAGAAAATATTGATATTTTCTTAAATTGTCCAGTATGTGATTCTGAAATTAAAATACAGAATTCTAATAAACGTTATAAGATGGCGTTATATTATAACTCCCATAATATTAATAATCAGAAAAACGGATGTAATTTTGCAGATTCCGATGGTGAAGGAAGATATATCTGCTCAGAAACAGGAGATCATTGCATGTTTTTATCTCCAAATGCAAAATCGTGTTATGAAACATATGGTGAGGGTCCTTTAGCTTTTGCTGAAAAAACAAATATTGAATATATTAAAGGTATTTGTAAAGCTATTTGTGCTGAAGCTATATCATCGGCTTATCATGTAGATAATCTTTTGAGGAATCTCATCAACAAAGAATATGCAGATGAAACCCAGGTTAGTATTATTAATATGATGCTAAAAGAAGAAACAGAGAAATTAATCAATAATGATCCATCTACTAGAGTATTATATACTGATAGTAAGGAGATTGAAGAATATATTGATTTCTTATATGATTTTGGAGCTAATATTAATATTGTACAAGAGCCATACAGTGCAGAGATTAAGTGGGAAGCTGGTGATTTTGTTAATATTAAATTACAATATGATAAACAACAGGAATCGGAAAAAGAAGAAGTAGAAGGAGAATCATAATGGCTAGTGCAGGGTTTGAAGTAAAAGGGATGATTACAGAAGTAATCAGAGGAGGAAAATTTAAAGTTGCAGTAAATTTAAATAATGGATCTACAACAGATGTAATTTGCACTCCTGCAGGAAAATTAAGAATGAATAATATTAGATTAATTCCTGGTGATAAAGTAGATGTAGAAGTTTGCCCAGATGATGTAACAAAAGGAAGAATCACCTGGAGAGATAAATAGTCTATAATAAGGAGTAGATCAATGATCTACTCCTTATTTGCCTTATTAAAAGTATTTATAATAATAAATTATAAATATGGATAAAACGTTTTATTAAATAAAATCATGGGGGCAATGATATGAAAGATTATTTTGAAGAAAAAGTTCATGAAGCCGAAAATAGAGTAGGCGAACATATGGAACGAATGTTGGGATCAGGTTTAAGACAGCCTTTTTCTAACACAAATAGTGGTCAGAGAAAATTAATGTTTAAAGTTCATTCTGATCATGTAATGCCTTTAAATAATGGAGTAAAAGCTCATTTGGAAACTGGATATGAGATACGATTTGGAGATGAATCATCCTCTATTGTAACAACAGATTCAGATTATAGGGTTGTAAAAAAGATTTCTAAGTTTTCTTTTAGTCCAAACCATTGTTATTGGTTGTTATTAGAAGATATAAGAAATAAAAAATTAGATGTCCATTATGTAACATATGGACATTATGTTACAGAATCTTATGGTTATTTACATAATAATCAATATGTAGATTCTTTAAAAGAGGGAGATATTATTCCTCAAGGTACTATTATTCAAAAGTCTTTAGCTTTTGACGAGTACATGAATAGAAAAGATGGTCGTGAATTATTAACTGTCTATTTATCACTTGATCAGAATCAGGAAGATAGTGTTATGATTAGAGATGAATGCGCAGAAGATGATATGGCTAGTAGTACAATAGATCCTATAGATATTATGATTAATGAGAACAAGATTCCTCTTAATCTATATGGAACGGATGATAGATATAAATGTATCCCCGATATAGGAGAACATACAAAAGATTCTATTCTTATCGCATTAAGAACAGAGAAGAAAGAAGAGATTGTATTTACAAAATCGGTAAGTAATCTTAAAAGGATTATGATGTCTGATGAAAAGAAAATGGTATCAGGTGTTGTAGTCGATGTTGATGTATATTGTAACAATCCATCAGCATTGGATTCTTATCATTATGCTCAATTCAAAATGTATTATGAAGAAAAGGTAAGAGTTGCCAGAGAATTTGTAACTTCTGTTGCTCAATATCAAATGAATGGGTATGAATTATCTTATCAATTAAACGATATCAATGCAAATTCAAAAAGATTGCTAAATGGAGATCAGTTTATTGATAAGAATACATTCTCAAATATTGAATTAAAAGTTACAGTAGTTGAGAAATTACCTTTAAGAGAAGGGGACAAATTATCTGATAGATATGGAGGAAAGGGAGTTGTATCTAAGATATTTAAAACAGAAGATGCTCCTGTTCTTGAAGATGGTAGAAAAGTCGATATTATCAAGAATAAATTGACAATGTATGGTAGAATGAATCCTGGTCAGATATTTGAACTTCATATCAAACATGTTGCTGTAGAGGTCGTTAAGTATATCGAAACAAAATGTAATACAGTAAATGAAGGATTAAATATGATACTAAAATTCTATCATTATACTGTTCCAGAATTAGAAGTATCAACAAGAGAAATGTTTGATGCTATGACAGATGAAGATAAAGCATATTATCTTGAATCTGTTGCTGCAGATAAAATAATTGATGTTTCCATGAAACCTATATCAGAAAGTTTTGATATAGATAAACTTGCCACTTTATATGAAGCATTTCCTTTTGCAACATCTTATATTATGAAAGTACCTATTAGAGATTCTAATGGAAATATCAGATTTATTAATGCTAGAAGAAAAGTAATAGCAGCTCCAATTTATAATTATAGATTGAAGCAGTTTGCAGAAGAAAAGTTTTCAGCAACCTCATTGTCATCTACTAATTTGAAAGGGGTTAATACAAAGAGCAAAGCTAATAAAAATTATAATAAGCTTTATTCTGATACTCCAATCAGATTTGGTAATATGGAGATCAATAATGAAAATCATTTAGGAGCTGAAATAGTAATCGAAAATCTTATGATTCATTCAGTTTCTCCACATGGTAGAAAATTGGTTGAAAAGATGTATACGGACGATCCATTTAATATTAATATTAGATTGGATGAAGAAGCAACTAATAGAGAAGCAGAAGTTGTTAATGTATATCTAAAGGCAATTGGCAAGAAATTGGTATTTAAGAAAATACCAAAATATCGTGTTAAGATACCTATTAACCCGGTATATTTTCTAAATGATCCAGTTAAGAGTCCTATACGATTCCTTACTGAAGAAGAAAGAAGGAATATTGATTTAGATCAATACTATAAGGATAAAGATAAATTGGAGCAGGACAAAGCGAATAATCCAAATCTTGTTAAACCAATTAGATTTTATGGTATTGATTTAAAGAGAAGAAAACAACAAATGGAAATTAACGAAAAGGCAATGGAAATGAAACGAAGACCATTGCGAGAAATAGCTGAAGAAATGGAGAGAGAAGATCATTAGATCTTCTCTCTTTTATATTATGAAAGGAATTTATTATGGATAAAACAGCAGAAGAATTAATCAACAGTGGAGAATTTGCACTAAATCTATTAAATTATGTAAATCAAGGTCAAGATTATCTAGATAAATTAGTTAATAAATATGGAAAGAAAACTATAAAAGAAATTTCTTATAATATATTTTTATCCACAGATTATTATTCAAAAGAAAAAGATTTTATCAAATTTCATTGTAATAGTATTATGGATTTATTTGCAGCTCATGTATTTCTTCAATTCTATTATAAAACTGTACATGATGATGAAAAGAAGGATCTTGCAGATGTAATATTATCAAAGTATTATCTTTACTTTGAAGATTATGATAATGAAAATAATATAATGCTTGTCAGTAAAGAAGATATTCCAGAAATTGAAACAGTAGAATTGGTAAGAGGTCCTATCACACAATTTTTTAAGAAATCAGATTTAATTAAGAAACAATCATCAGATATTATTTTATTATATGGATTTATAGTAAATAAACTTGTAGCTGATAATTCATTTCAAGGTATTATTACTCCAGAACATCCATTTATTATGAAAAAATGTTTTTATACTGGAAAAATAATACCTGGGATGATCATATCAAATGAATTTAAAAATGTAATATTGGACACATGGAAAAATAATTAGGAGGAATTATTTATGACGCCAAAAGAATTATTTAACTCAAATGAATTTGCTTTAGAAATTTTAAATTATTGCAGAAGCGAATCTCATGATGTTATTTTACTTGTATTATCTAAAAAGTTTGGATATGAACTTGTGAAAAATTTATTTAGTGATTACTGCTGGAAAGAATTTCTAAATAAGTTTGATCATGAATATGATTATATTGATGATAGAACAAAAGTAATGCCAGGTGAAACAATTCAAGATCAATTTATGATATATGCAATAAATCGAAATAGTTCATTTATTATAAATAATATTTCTTTATTGGCAATTTCCTCTGAAGAATCGTATTATTATTTTGAAAAACTTGACGAAAATGAATACATAATGTGGTTATCTTATATCGAGCCAAAAGATCAGGAATTTTATTTTAAAACTATTTCAGCCACAGGATTTCAATTTAATAGAATTGATAATATAGTAGATGAAGAGGACAGAGAAGAAACACAAACAGGATTTCGATTTATGATTCCTGGAAAATTTATTAATGGAGAATTGACGTATATTGCATGTCGTGCTATAGCAGGAGTTACATGTAGAGAATTAAATAAAGAATCTCTTTGTATTGATAACGAACGTATGGAAAATCTTGCCATGTGTGAAAAAATATGTAATAGATTTTTTCAATTTGGTCTTATCATGTATGAACAAGATGTAAAGGATTTATTATCTATATTAAAAGATGACGAATATGATGGTATTGATCTTGTTAATAAATAATAGTTATTGTTTTTACAATAAGATAAAAATAAAATTGGGGAATGGTGAAGTATATGAATAGAGTATTAGATGGGAAGATGGAATTAGAATTTTTGGATTTGCTTGAAGAACATAAAGGAGAAATGGAATTTAATACTTATATTAAAGCATTAAAATATTCTTTAGGATCAAGGGAATTTAACCTAAAAAGAATTGATATGTTTAAAGAATTTGAGGATTCGATGAAAATGACGCAAGGATTTAGTCAGAGTTCTATTTCAAAATCTTTGCAGGTTAATACCATTAGAGATATTATCCTTACTGCAAATATGTTTCAGCAATTTATAAATAATGGATTTGTAAAATATTCTGGTTATTTGGCAGGATCAAAAATGCAAATGATTTCATTTAGTGATGAAGTAGAAAAATTATTATCTATGAATAACGGAAAATTTCAAAAAGATATTAAAATAATTCAAATTACAGATCCAAAGTTATATATTGAAAGAAACTATAATTTTTCTATGACTAAATCTTTACCAGTATCTTTAAGATTAGATCTAAAAGATGGATTGGGGATTAATAATTCTCTTGGATTTACTTATCAAGATACTTGGTTTGTTATTTCTGAATCTAAATTTGGAAAAGATTATTTTTCATTAGTAAATCACTTTTAAGGGGGAGGAATTAATCTAATGATAAATGATGGAGAGTTAGAATTAAATATTATTGACAAGGTAAGAGAATCTGAAACATTAGAAGTTCCAATGGAAGATATTATCAAATTCATTGATAATAATTATCCAGAATTTGATATTGTAGCAGAGATGGATAAATATATGAAAACTATAGTTTATTCAAAATTTCTTGATAAAGAAGAAAAGTATAAATACACTTGCAGGCAAATTACTTCTGTAAGAGAAATCTTATTAGTTGCTATATATTTGGAATTGCTATTTAAAGAATTTCCAGAAAAAGAATCTTTTAATAGAGTTGGATATTTAACCAGTTTAAGCCATGTTGGAATGATTCCAATAGAAGTAAGCTCCTGTATGTTTTTGAATCATGATAGCCCAATTTATAATTGTTATACAGATAATTATGATGAGTGTGAAATAGAAAATGTTTCCCTTTGTTTAGACAACGAAGACACAATCGAATTAGGAATAATGGGAAATTATAAAAATCTATCTGCTAAAAATGATGAAGAAAAAGAAGCATATATGCAAGGCGGCTTAGGCTATTTAATTATGATTATCAATACTATAAATCTAAATATTTGTTCATTTGGATTTTCTAATCATCCATTAGATTTATAAATAAAAGGTAAGGGGTTTATTCCTTACCTTTTATTTTTTGTTTTAATCATATATTATATATAAGTAATTACTACCATTATAATGGTAGTAAATATTTAATATTACATAAACTTATATATAAGGAGATGGATATATGAATTATACTTACTCGGAGGAAAGACAAAGAAAGAATAAAATTTACGAAAATACCATTAGAAAAATGATGGTAAATCCAATATTAACTGAAATAGATTCACCAGATTCTAAAAGTTTTGCTGAATTTAAAAAGAGAAGGCAGATGACAGGAGAAGATAAAAGTAACGAATTATTTATGTAAGGAGAGTAAATAATATGTATATGGAGTATATCTTCAAGGAATTATGCAAGAAACATATATCAATATTGACTGAGATAATTCCTGGGACTAATAAATTAGGTAGAGATTGTATTAATGATACAGTCGTTGAATATTTTAATAAAAATGATTTTAATCCTGTAGAAGTTCAGGATTTAAAATATCTTATTATGATCGGAAATATTTTATATAATAGAACAGATTCCGTTGTATTACCGATTGATAATGAAGCTTATGATATGCTTTTAAATAAGTATAGAGTATATGATAAAAATTTTCAGGTCGGATCTAATGTGATAGAATTTCAATCTCAAGTAGAAGATGAAAGAATATTATCTGGAGAAAGACAGATTATTCAACCTATTTCTTTTAGAAAAGAAGAAAAAGTAGATGAAATTAGAGAAGATTTTAGAAATAAATTAAAATCTTTTGATAATCATAAACTTTCATTTATTGATGTATTTGATGATAAGAAGATTCCAATTAGTGATCAATATATCACAAAAAGAACTCATGATACAGAACATCATCATCCGGATCTTGTTGGTACACTTGATAAATGTAAGTATGTGTTAGATTCTCAAGCAATTGAATTAGATTGCTACAATGATCCATCTGTAAAAATATTAGAAAGAGATTTCTTTGTTGATCATATTAATAGAGGAATCATAACTCCAGATCAAATTTTATATTTAGATATAGAATTGAAATATGATGGAGTATCTGTAGAAGCTGATTGTACTGATATAGTTGAATCAGCTAGATCAAGAGGCGATACAAATAATGGAGTGGCAATAGATATGACTCCTATTTTATATGGATATAGATTTCCTCATAATGATGTATTAAAAGAAAGAGAAGTTGGAGTTAAATTCGAAGCAATTATTACAAATTCTAATTTAGAGAAATTTAATATTATGAGAGGGAAGAAATATGCCAATTGTAGAACTGCTATTATTGGTTTATTTGGAGCCAGTGATGCATATAAATATAGAGATCTTATTACATTGATTCCATTGGCAATAGATAGAGATAATGTTCCAGAGATAAAAAATAGAGAAGAAGAAATTGCTTTACTGAATAGATTATATAAATCAAAAGGTGAACCATTAAGACATGTATTTATATCTGGAAATTATAAAACATGTTTATATCTAATTAATAAATTTGCAGAAGAAGCATTTGCTGCAAGAAATTATTTAGATTTTATGTTTGATGGAATTGTGGTAAATTATTTAGATGAAGGGATAAGAGCTAAATTAGGTAGAGAAAATTATATTAATAAATATTCTATGGCAGTTAAGTTTAATCCTGAATCTAAAATAACTACTTTCTTAGGTTATAGTTATGAAGTAGGGCAAAATGGTTCTATATGCCCTATGATCCATTATACTCCAGTAGAATTTTTTGGAACGATTCATCCTAAGAGTACTGGATCTGGTTATAATAGATTTAAGAAATTAAATCTTAAAATAGGAGATTATATCACTGTAACATATCGAAATGATGTGATCACTTATGTGACTCCTATAGATTGTGAGCATAATAGACAAAATCCAAATCCCCCAGTAGAATTTCCAACAAACTGTCCAATATGTGGAGCTGATGTAATTATATCTAATTCAGGTAAATCGGCATATTGTTCTAATGTAGAATGTCCAGGAAGAATAACATCTAAGATGAGTAATATGTTTGATAAATTAGGTATTAAAGGATTCTCGGATGCTACGGTAAATAAATTACATTTGAAATATTTGAAAGATATTATCAATTTGTATATTAGAGTAAATAAGGGAGACAAACAATTAAATACAGAATTACATGATGTATTAGGTATAATTGCTACGGATCTTTTAAATAATATAAGAGATTTGCTGATGACTCCGACAGAAGATTATAAATGGATTGGTGCAATAGGATTTACTGATATAGCAGCAAAAACATGGAAATTAATCTTTTCAGAATTTACTTTAAAAGAATTTGTTGATCATATGAATCATGATAGAGAAAATATTATGAATAAAATTATGAATATTTCTGGTATAGGAAAAGAAACTGTTAATACTATATTAAGGGAATATGATTACTTTTATGAAGATATAAATATTATATTAAAATATGCAAATATTTTAGATTCTAAAAATATTAAATTGGGAAAACAAATTCGATTTACTGGTTGTAGAAATTCTGAACTTGAAAAAGAATTACGATCTAGAGGATACGATTGTAGTGGATCAGATGGCGTAACAAAGAAAACTGATATTTTATTAGTTCCTTATAAAGGATTTAGTTCTACTAAAATTAATAAAGTATCAGAGAATTGTATGATTATTCCAATACAAGAATTTATTGCAGATATGGATAAATACCTGTAGTAAAAAATTACAAGAGTTATCACGATTATAGTAAATTATAGAATGGTTATATACTATAATCATGATATAAAACAATCTATATCAATTTAAATGTAAAACGGAGGACAAAAACATGGAGAAACAATTTAAAGACAGCAGTATTCCACAGTCTTATAGCACAGGACTGTACTCAGAGAAAGCGTATGATTTAGCAGCAGAACATGCGATCAAAGTATTAGACGTTATGTTCACGGGTGTGAGTTTGGCTCTTAATGATCTTAAATCTAAAGAGCATCCAGTTGTTTTTAAATTCTCAGAAGCAAATGGGGAATTTTTAGCCGCAGGTATTATTGTTCACATTCCTGGAGAAGATGGAAAGCCAGGAGCATGGAATTATTCTTGGACATTGAATGAAGAAGATATTCCTGAAAAAGCAAGAATCTGTACAGCGTATGATGCAGAATTAGCGTCGTATTTCAGAACTTGTGGATGTAATAAGTATGGCATGATCTTCGATAAGATTGAGTACATGGGAGAAATGTTCAATTACATGTTCAATGTAATTAGAAGATGGCTCAATGA
>ERZ808278.866-NODE-866-length-15719-cov-4.063394_pt1 | contig 15719 bp, 11 predicted proteins | sample MGYA00521239_ERZ808278 | MGnify/ENA primary metagenome ERZ808278 (study PRJEB31516, sample SAMN03275600) | gut metagenome | biome: mammalia-associated habitat; material: feces | host: Papio cynocephalus | place: Kenya | collected 2012-07-17 ... | reverse complement strand
GATCCGCAGGAAGATAAAATCCCCATGCAGACCAGTACCAATGCCAATAGAATCGATAAAACAGTTCTTCGCTTCATAGTTTCCTCCCAAAGTTCGATTTATAACGACATTCTATCACAAAAAGCCCAAAATGTCAACAAAATTTCCCATAACTAAAAAAAAAACCAGAACCCACTTGGGGGTTCCGGTTCTTTGGGTTTAAAAATGTCCGATGTCATTGCCGGAAACATTTTGACTCTCCGCTTCCGGTGGAATCCATGCGTCGTCAAAATGCACCATGACATTTTGCGCCTCCAACTGTTTTTGCAGAGTGGGTACATCAATTCGATCAATGCCGCTTTTCGTTTTTCGGGCAAGCGCACAGGCAAGTCCCGCCGCCTGTCCAGTGATGATCGCAGGCGGAATCACACGTAAAACATCCCAACCATACCCCGTTGCAGAGGCAGAGCGACCGGCGGTTATTACGTTGTCATATCCGCTTTTTACAAGCGTTCCATAAGGGACTTCATACAGATATCCTACACGATCAAAGTCGCAGATCGCCGCAATGGAATTTGCACAATGCTGATAGGCACTGTCCACGGTGAAGGTCGCATCTCCATCAATATGCCGTGTCGTGCGGAATTGCGGCATAGTCGGCAGTTGCAAAATGTCCCGTTCCGAGCGGGCATCCTTGCGGATACGCTCTAATAATTCCAGATGATTTTCCACCACATAACGGGAAACCTCTGCGCCGTCCGTGCCGCTCCACAGCGGCTTGCCTTCCGGATGTCCGCCGCCGTAAAGATTGGAAAAGCCGCCGGATTTGTAGGAAGTTAATTTGGCAAAGTTTTTTTCTTTTCCTGTTGCTTCGCAGGATGCAAGCGTTGCGCCGAACGCACAATAGGTATGATAGTTTCCGCCTTGCACAGTGGGAATCCCTGCACGGTACAGCAAATCCGCATCGCCGGTCATATCCGCAAAGAATGCCGCCGTATAATACGATAAACCGGATTTGTTTTCCACAACCACACCACGGCAGTGTTTCTGCTCCATCACAACATCCACCAATTGCGTATCATACAGGATCTCCACGCCGGCTTGCGTCACCCATTCTGTCAAGGCAAGAGAGAAAATTGGAGCCGAATAACGCGTTACATAGCGCGGTTTTCCGATACCTTGTGTGCCGTCGTTCCAACACTGCGGAATGGTGTCATATCCGTAACGAATCGACAAGCGAAGCAATTCTTCCGCCATCCCTTTGATGATCTGCGTTCCTCTGCCGTTGCACATCGGTACAAAGAGATTGATCAAGCCAATGGTAGCAAGTCCGCCGAGGGCAATGGTTTTTTCCAGTAGTAATACTTTCAAGCCGCTTCTTGCCGCGGATACTGCCGCGGCAACGCCTGCCACACCGCCGCCTGCCACGATCAGATCATAGTCACCGCGGTGCGGTATGCTCTTCCGATATTCGATAGATTCCATGACTTTACTCCCCTCTGATTCAAACTTTAAGGACGCAGGCGATCCCGATCACGCGGGAACGCAGTCGCTTCGCGGATATTCTCCAGTTCCATAAGTTTTTCCACGATTCGCTCCATACCAAGTCCGAATCCGCCGTGCGGAGGCATACCATATTTATGCATGGTGAGGTAATCTTCAAAATCGGCAATATTCATGCCGCGCTTTTTCATCTTTTCCACCTGCATATGATAATCATGAATCCGTTGACCGCCGGTTGTAACTTCCAGCCCGTACAACAGCATATCATAGCTGAGCGTATAACGGGGATCTTCCGGATCGTCCATCGCATAGAACGGACGCTTTTTGGACGGATAATGCGTGATAAACACGATGGGCGCGTTATAATTCTCAAGGAAATGCTGCCCGATCCACTTTTCTTCATCCGGATCCAAATCTGTCGGATCTGTCACCGTGGTATTATGCGCTTTGGCATACATCTCTTTTACTTCCGCAAACCGAATCTTCGGGAAGTCGGTCAATTCCGGCAAACGACGGTCTTTACCAAGCACCAAATCCAGTTCGTATGCATATTCCTCATTCAACAGCCGGAACATATACCGGAACAGCCGCGCTTCGATTTCCATCAGATCTTCAAAGGAGTCAATGAAGCCCATTTCAAGATCTAATCCCTGGAATTCGTTGATATGGCGGTTGGTGCTGTGCTTTTCCCCGCGGAATACCGGTCCGACAGTATAAACACGATTGAACACGGCGACCATTGCCTGTTTATACATCTGCGGACTTTGGTTGAGATATGCCTTTTCTCCGAAATAATCCACTTCAAACATATCTGCACCGCCCTCGGCACCAGCCTGTACCAGCTTCGGCGGAACAAATTCTGTAAAGCCTTCCTGCCGCAAAAATGTACGGAACGCATACATCACACCGTCTGCGATCCGCATAATCGCACGGACGCGCGGATTGCGCAACGTAATAATACGGTTATCCAACAAGGTATTCAGTTGCAATTTTGCAACTTTCCGGTCGTTGCTGATCTCAATCGGCAACGGTTCCACACCGCCGCCAACTTTTTGCATATCGTCAATGCGAACATCAAAACCGATTCTGCTCCGTTCTTCAAATACAACCGTGCCTTCCAGGATCACAAAATCTTCCGGCTTGAAATCTTTGATGTCGATTTTGGATTTGTCCGCTTCCCACACGCATTGGAATACAATGCGCGGAGAACGAATATTGACAAATGCAAAGCCGCTCATATCTTTGATCCGGTGTACCACGCCCTTGAGCGTCACTTTTTCCCCGTCTTTGAGCGTACCTGCCTTGAAGCGGTCGATGACAAACTGAATGTCCCGTTCGTCTTGGAGTTTATTATAGTTTACATATTCCATCATTCTTGCTTCCTTTCCAAGCATTATTTCATTTTTTCCAGTTCTTCGGTCACGATCTGATTGATGATTTCCGGTTTCGCTTTTCCACCCAAAGCTTTCATCGTCTGCCCTACAAAGAAACCGAATACTTTCGTTTTTCCGCCCAAGTATTCCGCAACCGTTTTGGGATTATCCGCGATCACATTCCGAACCGTCTGTGCAAGCAATGCATCATCCTGCACCTGTTCCAGCTGATGCGTTTTCACATAATCTTCCACATCAAACGCGCCGTTGGCATGGAAGAATGCTTCAAATACATCCCGTCCTTTGGTACGGTTGATCCGCCCGTCGGTAATCATCTTTACGAAATCTGCAAAAGTGGAGGCTTCCAAATGCAGTTGTTCTGCCTCTACTTTTTCTTCTTTCATCAAATACATGAGTTCGCCCAGCATCCAAACCGCAATCTCTTTGGGTTGTTGGCAAAGCTCCACTGTTTTTTCAAATAATGCCGCCAACTCTTTTTTGGCGGTAATTTGCGCGGCATCCTCCGTGCTGAGTCCAAAATCTTTGACATAACGTGCGGCTTTTTCGTTTGCAAATTCCGGCTGTGCTTTCCGCAACGCGTCAATTTCCGCGTCCTCCATGCGAATCGGCGGAATATCCGGTTCGGGGAAGTAACGGTAATCCTGCGCATTTTCCTTGGAACGCATTGCAAAACTTTTGCCTTTGTTATCGTCCCACCGGCGCGTTTCCTGAATGACTTTCCCGCCGCTCTCCAAAACACCGATCTGCCGTTTTGCTTCAAACGCAATCGCACGTTCAATTGCTTTAAAAGAGTTCAGGTTTTTCATTTCGGTACGGGTACCGAATTTCTCCGCTCCCACTTCTCTGACGGAAAGGTTGACATCCGCACGCATAGAACCTTCCTGCATCTTACAGTCGGAAATGCCAAGATATTCAAACGTGGACTTCAACTTTTCCAAATATGCCACAACTTCTTCCGCGGAACGGAAATCCGGCTCGGATACAATTTCAATCAACGGTACGCCGCAACGGTTGTAGTCCGGGAAAGTCGCATCTCCAAACGGGGAGTGAATCAACTTTCCGGCATCTTCTTCCATATGAATCTCGTGAATACGAATGGTCGCGGATTTCCCGCTGCGAGTTACAATATCCACATGCCCGTTTTGCGCGAACGGTAAATAAAGCTGTGAAATCTGATAGGCTTTCGGCAAGTCCGGATAAAAATAATTCTTCCGATCAAATTTATGATAATTCGCAATTTCACAATTTAAAGCAATTCCTGCCTTTACGGCATATTCCAACACTTTTCGGTTCAGCACAGGAAGTGTCCCCGGCATACCGGTACACACCGGACAACAATGTGTGTTAGGTTCTCCACCAAACTGTGTGGTGCAGGAGCAAAAAATTTTGGATTTGGTTGCAAGTTCCACATGGACTTCCAACCCCATGACAAGTTCCCAGTTCATTTATTTCACCTCCGGAAACATGGTATGAAAATCAGTCGTACTCTGATAAGCATAGCCAAGATTCAGAATCTTCTGCTCTCCCAATGCTGCGCCAATCAGTTGTGCGCCAACCGGCATTCCATCCCGATCAAATCCGCAAGGAACAGACAGTCCGGGCAACCCGGCAAGATTGACGGAAACGGTATACACATCCGACAGATACATTTTCAGCGGATCGGCAAGGCTCTCTCCAAGTTTTGGCGCGGTGGTGGGAGCAACCGGACTCAAAATCGCGTCATATTTCTCAAAAATCTGATCAAAGTGTTGTTTGATAAACGCCTTAACCTGCAACGCTTTGCGATAGTAAGCATCATAATAACCGGAAGATAAGACGAACGTCCCCAACAAAATCCGTTTTTTCACTTCCGCGCCAAATCCTTCGCTTCTGGTTGCGGAATACATCTCCGTTAATCCATCATAATCTTTTGCACGGAATCCATATTTGACACCATCAAACCGGGAAAGGTTGGAGCTGGCTTCCGCCGCAGCGATAATATAATAGGTGGGAATAACATAATCCAAGAACGGAAGCGGTACTTCTTCCACAATCGCTCCCTGTTCTTTCAGATTCTGCGCAACCGCAAGCACACGGCTTTTCACGTCTTCACTCAGCCCTTTTTCAAAGCATTGGACAGGAAGCGCTACACGCATACCCTTAATATCCTTGGAAAGGTTCGCCGCGTATTCGGCTTTCGGCAAATGCAAAGAGGTGCCGTCGTAGGGATCGCTCCCGCATATGCAATCCAGAATTGCCGCGCAATCGCGTACATCTTTTGCAAGTGGTCCGATTTGATCCAAGGAGGACGCATATGCAATCAATCCGTATCGAGATACCGTGCCGTAGGTTGGTTTTAGTCCGGTTACGCCACAGTAAGAAGCCGGTTGACGAATACTACCGCCTGTATCAGAACCAAGCGCGCAAACTGCCATATTAGCAGCCACTGCCGCAGCAGCACCGCCGGAAGATCCACCGGGAACCTTGCTCTGATTCCACGGATTTTTGGTTGCACCATAATAAGAAGTTTCCGTCGTAGAGCCCATGGCAAATTCGTCCATATTGAGTTTGCCCAAAATAATTGCGCCCGCCGCTTTGAGTTTTTGTATAACCGTCGCTTCATAGGGCGGCTCAAAATCACCTAAAATTTTAGAAGCGCAGGTTGTCCGAAGATCTTTTGTACAAATATTATCCTTGATTGCAATCGGCACACCGGCAAGCGGCGAGGACAAAGTCCCGGCGTCGATTTGTTTTTGCACATTCTCCGCCTGTTTGTATGCTTCTTCTTCATTCAAAGTAATATAAGCATTGATGGCAGGATTTTTTGCCTGTATTTCTTTCCATACCGCTTTCACCGCATCCACAGCAGTGAGTTCTTTTCTGCGGATTGCTTCGCCCAGCGTGACCGCAGTAAAATGCATGATATCCATTCCTTTTCTCCAGTCCTTTCTTTGCAAAACGTTTATTCTACCGTTTTCGGTACGATGAAAGTTTCATCGGAATGTTCCGGCGCGTTTTTCAAAAGTTCTTCTCGCTTGTACGACGGCATCACCGTATCCTCCCGCATTGCATTCACAAGCGGAAATACATGAGAGAGCGGTTCCAGATCCGTGGTATCTAATTGTCCAAGCACATCCATGTATTCCAAAACGTCACTTAGTTTTTCTTTCATTTCTTCTGTCTGCTGCTCATCTAAACAGATGCGAGAAAGATTTGCCACATACGCCACAAGTTCATTGGTAATTTTTATAAATTCTCCTCTCTGCCCCTGCTAAAAGGGACATTTTAAAAATAAAAAAGTCTTTCGTCCCACAACAGGGACGAAAGACATACTTCCGCGGTACCACCCAGTTTAGTCAGTTTTGCAAAACCAACTCACTCTCGCGGCGATAACGTACCGCATACGGACGGTTCTACGACAAACGTATCCGTTTGCTTTCTTCCGTCGGCTCCGGGCTGTTACAATCCGGATTTTGCCGCCGCACTTTCACCGATTGCAGCTCGCTGTTGACAAAAAACTCCGAATGGCTTCCCATCCATACCATTTTATCATAGTGTAGCATTTTCCAAGCAATTTGTCAATAGATTTCCCGTTATTTTTTGAAAAATGCAACATTTGTTTTTTTATTCGGAAAGTTGCTCCATTTTTTTGCGAACGATCTGTGCGATCAGCTGCGCACTCTCTTCCATCCCAAGCAAACTTGTAGAAAGCGACAGGTGATAATTCTCAAATTTTCCCCACTTTTCCCCAGTATAAAAATTATAATAAGTCGCACGTTTTTTATCTGTTTTCAAAATCAACGCTTCGGCTTCTTTTTCAGAAATACTGTGTCTTTCTGCAATTCGTGCTCTGCGGTGCTCCATATCTCCATACAAAAAGATACTAATCCTCCCCGGAAAATCTTTTAACACGTAATCGGCACAACGACCGATAATCACACAGGATCCTTTTTGCGCAAGCTCCTTAATCACCTGCGTTTGATGTACGAACAAGCGGTCATTGAGCGGCATGGTAAATTTCGATGCCGGATTGACACCAACCAATCCTGTTCCCATCGCGATGGAATATAACAAACTGCCGGAAGCCACCTCATCCACGCGCTCCACAATTTTTTCGTCCATATCTCCGTCTTTTGCCGCCATGGAGATTAATTCCTTGTCATAATGCGGAATAGACAATAATTCTGCCACCCGATTTCCAATATCTCTGCCGCCGCTTCCGTACTGCCTGGCAATCGTTAAAACTACGGAGTGATTCATGAAAAGACCTTCCTTTCTGCTTTAACTGTTCCACTCATAAATTCATTTTCGGAATTTCTTAGAATCCGCAAAAATTATCTTGTAGAGATTATATCACAAAAACGCAAAAAAAGAAACATATTTTTTGAAATTTCGTTATTTTATACAAATATTGATTAGATATGTCTTGCAAATCCTGCATATTTTTGGCATTCCTCACAAGAACAATTTATTTCTGTTTCCATTCTTCCGCCATGCGGTAAATTTCACTTTTGCTTACTCCACGATCCTTGGCACATGCCTTCATCGCATCCATGCGCTTCATACCTTGTTCCATATAATAAGCAATATGTGTGGGAACATCCATATCCCGCCAAAATGCTTGTGCAAACTGTTCTTCTTCGCGAATTCCTTCCACTATCAGCACATACTCTCCCCGCGGTGTGTGCGTTTCATAGTAAGTTAAGGCATCCGCAATCGTTGTGCGCAAGATTTCTTCATTCTTTTTGGTCAATTCGCGACAAAGCGCAATTTTACGATCGCCAAACACCGTGAAAAAATCAGAAAGCGTCGCAATTAAGCGATGTGGCGCTTCATAAAAAATCAAGGTACGAGGATCTTGACACACCTGTTTCAGGCGTGCCAGATGCTCCGTATGCGTTCCGCCAAGAAATCCCTCAAATGCAAAACGGACCGTAGACAATCCGGAAAGCGTCAGTGCCGTAATTGCCGCACAGCATCCCGGCACTGACGTCACCGGAATCTGTTCTTTCGCACATAAACGCACCAAATCTTCTCCCGGATCACTGATTGCCGGCGTGCCAGCATCGGAAATCAAGGCGCAGGATTCACCGTTTTGCAATCGTTTTAAAATTTGCGGACCACGTTGCGCTCGATTATGCTCATAGTAGCTGACCATGGAATTGGTGATTCCAAGACAATTCAATAATTTTGCGCTGTTGCGGGTATCCTCGGCGGCAATAAAATCCACACCGGCAAGAATTTTTTTGGCACGTTCACTGACATCTGCAAGGTTGCCGATCGGCGTTGCTACCAAATACAGCGTTCCCGGACAAATTGCATTTTTTTCTTCCGCATCCGGTATTTGCGAAAAGCCAAGATTTTCTTCATCGAAAGAAATCGGCATGAAAAGTCCCCTCCTCATAAATGGACCGATACTCCTCTGTCATCTGTCCATCCGCATTTCGTAAATATAAGGTACGCGGCAAAAAAGCACCGCCGTGCCCGCCTTTTTTGCCCTCCGCTAAAAGCAAGCTTGGCGCATGCCGGGTATCCGTACAAACCAACACCAGTCGTTTCAACTCCAGATCTGCCATACGCATAGCGCAAATCAGATCGGCAATCCGTTCCGGACGGTAAACGCAGAAAAAACTCCCTCCGAACCGCAAAATCCGACCTGCCGCATAACAAAAATCAGAAATGTCTCCGCATATTTCGTGGCGCGAAAGCGTCAAAGCGTTACGGCAATTGGTTTTGCCACTATTTTGTTTAAAGTATGGCGGATTGGTAAACACCGCATCCAACGGGGCCGGGAAATCGGTTACCCGCAGGTTTTGTACAGTCGTGCATAACACATGTACCCGATCCTCCAGTGCATTGCATCGGATATTTTTTGCAATCAGCCCCTCCGTACCGCCAAGATGTTCTTGCATTTCCACCGCGTAAATCTGTCGATAGAGTCCGCGTTTTGCCGCGAGCAAAGCAAGACAACCACTTCCGCTCCCCAAATCAGCCGCCATACCGTTTACTTCTGCCTTCAAAAAAGCTGCCAGTAATAATGCATCTGTTCCAAACGGCAGTTGATCCGGATGGCGGCATAGGCGCAATCCATCATTGACTACCAGAAAGTCCACAGGGCTTCCTCCTTTGCTTTGCAACATTTTTACTTGAAAACGAAAAAAGACTGCCTGTTCTCCGCATCGTCACCACCATCCGGCATATCCATCCGAAAAAGATAGAAACCGGATATTGGTTTTGGAAAATGCGACTTTGGCATCTTCCATCTGCGCAATCACAAGACAGTCCTTTTACTGTTTGACATCACTCAGCGTCTTTCGGAGCCTCAACAGGGCAAACGCTTGCGCAAGTACCGCAACCAACACACTCGTCGGCTTTGATTACGTATTTGCCGTCCTTCTCCTCAATGCATCCTACCGGGCATTCGCCTGCGCAGGTGCCGCATCCGATGCAATCGTCGGAAATTTTATATGCCATTTTAAATTCACCTCCAACTTGATATTTTGTTTTATCATTATAGCATAGTTCTTTCTGAAAAGTCAATGGCTTTTTTCGTTTTTCTCGTCGCTTTGCGAATTTTTATCTTCCTGTCGTACATTTTTCTCATTTCCATCTGTACCAGCCTGTACTTTTCCATTTTTGGAACGGCTATTCGCTTTAGATGTTTTTTCTTCCGTCACGATTTTTTTCGATGCGCCACGACTATGCCCAACGACCTTGATTTCTTCTCTTGGATAAACATGAATGCTATCTTGTTGTGCATCCAAACGAACTTTCACCAAACCTGTCAGCGGATGTGCATCGACCACGACGCCTGTTCCGTCCGTGGTTTCCACCAAAGAATCCACTTTCGGCGTTCGTTTGAGTTCCTCCTCATAGATCTCATGTTCATACCTTAGGCAACACATCAATCTACCGCAAGTACCGGAAATTTTCGCGGAATTGAGCGACAATCCCTGCTCTTTTGCCATCTTGATGGATACCTGCGTAAAATCCCCTAAAAAGGTACTGCAACAAAACGGTCTGCCGCAGGCACCTAATCCGCCAAGCATTTTCGCCTCATCCCGTATGCCGATTTGCCGCATTTCAATCCGCGTATGATAAACACTTGCCAATTTTTTTACCAAATCGCGAAAATCCACCCGTTCCTCCGAGGTAAAGTAAAACAACAGCTTCCCGCGGTCAAACGCGTATTCCACATCTACCAACTTCATGTCCAATCCAAAATCTGCAATGCAGGATACACAGGTATTGAACGCGTCGATTTCAATATTGTCATTCTCTCGCCGCAACTTTTCATCTTCCGCATTTGCAATGCGCAAGACACTGCGCAACGGCATTACCACTTTGCTGACTCCGATCATCCGATTGGGAACGGCGACCGTCCCATATTCCATTCCATTCGCCGTTTCCACAATGACATGTGCGTTACGGTTATACACGACTCCTTTGGGATCAAAGAAATACAATTTACCAGACTGCTTGAATCGGACGCCAATAATCTCAATCTGCGCTTCTTCCTCTGTCTGTGGGATTTCTTTATCTTTGCGATCCGGCGATTCTTCTGAAATCCTCTCAGAAATTTCCGACTCCTTTTCCGGCATCGATTCCGTTATTTCAGGCGAATCCTCGGTAAAACAAGTAGCGGTCTGATCGGTTACCGAAGCTTCCTCAGAATTCGCCGCGTTGTTTTTTTCATTGTCGGATTTGCGAAAACGATTCGAATTTCCCATATTTTTTTTACGGAAATCCCCCCGTTTGCTTTCCGATTTGCCCCGCGCTTTTTTCTCGGTTTTCTGCGCTTTGGGCTCTCCTTGCGAGATAGCCGCGGTGACTTGCGAAATTGCGTTGTCTTGTTTCTCTGTATGTTCGGACATCATTTTTTCTTCCATTCTCTATTTTCCTTTCTCTGCATCTGTTAAACGGGATAGCCACTTACACCGATCGTTTTCAACAAATGCTGTAACAACCAAGTCAACGCAAGGTACAGATTTGCATTTCCCTGTACCATATCCTGACAAGCCGTTATGGTTCTTGCAAGTTCTGATAGGGTATATGCGGACAGCTGCTGTGCAAGTGTATCCGCACAAGTATCTTCCTCAAAAAAAAGATCCCGCATTTCCACACCTTTTTTTCGCTTTAGAAGATCTCTTACCCCAAGTAACACCAAAGCAAGAATTTCCGATAATTCTTCTCGTTTTTGCGGGAGCGAAATTACAGCCTTGGAGATTGCCGCGACCTGCCTTTTTCCACAAGCCTGTAACAACTGCACCGCAGATTCGTACTGCTGTGCTTCCTTGCCGGATTTCCCACTTTTGGAAAGCATCGCAAGTGCGTTTCCAATCGTTCCGCCACACATTCGCAAGATCCGTTGATACTTCTCTGTGTCGGTTCCGGCAAGTTGTTTTGCTTTCGGAATCGTTTGCAAATACGCGTCTATTTGCGTCTCGGAAAATATCTGCATTCGTAAAGTGGCGGCACGGGAACGCACCGTAGTCAAAAGTTGCGCGCTGTTATCACACAACAGAAAAATATATACGCTGGACGGCGGTTCTTCTAAAATTTTCAAAAGCGCGTTCTGCGCTTGCACTGTCATGCATTCCGCACAAGAAAGCAAGTAAATCTTCACAGACAGTTCACTGGGTTTTAAATACGCGTCTTCTTTCAGCGCCCGGATTGTTTCCACAGAAATCGTCTTTCGATCTGCCGGCAGTGTAAATTCCTTGACATCCGGACAAATTCCATCTAAAATTCGTTCTCTTGCAGAAGGTACCAACACTGCGGCGACTTCTTTTACCAAAGTATGTCTTCCGCTCCCCTGTACCCCTTCTACAATGTAGGCATGCGCAAGCATTTGATTTTCTAGCGCATTTTGCAGGCATTGTTTGACCGCTTGATTTCCATAAATCGTTTCAAACATCCGCCCAACTCCTTTTCCTGCATCCACTGTATGTATTATAGCAGATTCTGTGCCGCTTGTCAAATGCTTTTGCAGTTTCCTTACAAAATCTTTTGAAAAAAGCGATGCGCGTAAAACGTGCATCGCTTATAAATATACATTTTGGAAAGTTAACCGCGTTTTGCAAGAAGATTTTTAATCCGTTCCGCGGGATCGAGCAATTTGCTGATGGTGGAATCATGATTGAGCGTATCGATAAAATAGGCAACATATTTGCACATATTGACTTCTGTATACCACGGACGAGCTAAAATCTCCTTCGGTCTGTAATTGAGATTGGTCGTAAAGATCTGATCGATCTGTCCGTCTGCATATGCTTTGTCAAAAATCTCAAATCCATTGCAGAACAACCCAAATGTAGCAAACACAAAAATTCTGCGTGCATCTCTTGCTTTCAATTGCTTTGCCACATCCAGAATGGATTCCCCTGAAGAAATCATATCATCTGCAATGATGACGTCTTTTCCCCGTACGCTTTTCCCAAGATATTCATGTGCCACAATCGGGTTTTTCCCGTCTTTGACTACAGAATAATCCCGGCGTTTATAAAACATTCCCAGCTCCAATCCAAGAATAGACGCATAATACATACACCGCTGCATTCCGCCTTCGTCCGGCGATACGACCATCAGCTTTTCCGGGGAAAAATCAATATCCGGAATTTTTCTGACCATTGCTTTGATCATCTGATAAGTGGGCTGTACATTGTCAAATCCATGTAACGGGATCGCATTTTGCACACGTTGATCATGTGCGTCAAACGTAATAATATTGGTGACACCCATAGAGACAAGTTCCTGCAGAGCCGTTGCACAATCCAAAGACTCTCGCATACTTCTCTTATGCTGTCTGCCCTCATACAGCATCGGCATGATTACGGAGATACGACGTGCTTTCCCTGCAATCGCGCCAATGGTGCGCTTAATGTCCTCAAAATGGTCGTCCGGACTCATCCGCTGTTCCATTCCGTACATTTTGTACTTCACGCCATAATTAAAAACATCCGCAATCAGATATACGTCCTCGCCGCGCATGGAATCGTGCAATACACATTTTCCCTCGCCGGTTCCAAAACGGGTATAATCCGGATATTTGACAAATCCGGGTTCATATTTTCTCCAATTGCTGAGATAATAGTCCACCTGCTTTGCAAAATCTTCGCTTCCCCGCAATGGGATAATCGAAAGCTCTCCTACCAATGACTCGCTCATGCGTACCTCCAATAATTTTAACTGCATTTCCGCATTGCTCCCGCAATGGGATTCTTACAACACTATTATAGCATAACTTTTTTGAAATTCAATGTTTTTTTTCGTTTTTTTAACAAAAAGCCGCATTTTCGACAGGATGTTGAAAAAATTGTGCCGAATCCGTGCAAAATCGGTCAATTCCGTGCGTTATTTCAGTTCTATTACCGTAACGCCGGAGTCCCCTTCCCCGTATACCCCCAAACGGTAACTTTTAATCCGCGGATCTCGGCGGAAAAACTCCCACAAGGCTTTTTTCAGCGCACCAGTGCCTTTTCCGTGAATGATCCGCACGGTATGCATTCCGCAAACCGCCGCTTCATCCAAATACTTGTCCACTCTGAGCCATGCATCCTCTCCGGTTTCCCCGCGTACATCCAACTCATAAGCAAAATCATGAGAAATTTCCGAGGTACCGGTACTGCGGTTGACGGATTTCTTTTTCGGAAGCAACGTATTTTTGCGATCTTCCCGCAACATAAGATCCGATTCCCGTACACGGGTGCGCAGATTTCCAAGTTGCACCTGCACCAAGTCCTTCTTATCCGGCGGTGATACCACCTCGCCTTCCTGCCCCAAGCTGATTACAACCACCGAATCTCCTGCACGGACATGACGCGGCAACACATAATGCTCCGCCTCCTTTTGCAAAACCGTATCGGTATCCAAATCCGTTTCTTTCAGCGTTCTGCGAATTTCCCGGCGACCATCCTCCAGCTGCTTTGCAAAATCTGCCGCGTCTTTTTGTTTTTTCAAACGTTCCAGTTCCGCAAAAACCATTTCGCTTGCAGCCTTTGCTCCGGCAAGCATACCTTCTGCCTGCGCACGCAAACGCGCCATTTCTTTTTCTGTTGCGGCAGATTCTTTGGCAAGACGTTCTTCCGCTTCTGCTCGTTTTTGTTCCATCGCGGCGCGTTCTTCTTCTGCAATCCGGCGATTTTCTTCCATTTGCAGACGGCTTTGCTCCAATTTTTCAATGACCTGTTCAAATTCTTTATTTTCTGAAGAAACAATGGCATCGGCACGGGAAACAATTTCTTCCGGCAAGCCAAGTTTGCGCGAAATGGCAAATGCATTGGACTTGCCAGGAGTCCCGATAATCAATCGGTACGTCGGTCGCAACGTATACAAATTAAATTCGCAGGAAGCATTTTGCACACGTGCAGTATTCAATGCATAGGCTTTGAGTTCTGCATAGTGCGTCGTTGCGGCGCAAAGCGCACCATGCGCTTTCACATGTTCCAAAATCGCAACTGCAAGCGCCGCGCCCTCCACCGGATCTGTTCCGGCTCCGAGTTCATCAAAAAGCACCAACGTATCGGCATCCATTTCCCGTAAGATCCGCACCGTATTCACCATATGCGCGGAAAAGGTGGAGAGAGACTGCGCAATACTCTGTTCATCCCCAATATCTGCAAGTACTCCGGACAACACACACAATTCCGAACCTTCCGCAAGCGGCAGATGCAGTCCGCTTTGCGCCATCATCGTAAATAATCCAAGCGTTTTCAACGTAACGGTTTTTCCGCCTGTATTCGGTCCGGTAATCACCAGCGTATCATAACTTGTTCCAAGTTCCACATCAATGGGAACCACGGTATCCTTCTGCAACAGCGGATGTCTTGCGCGGCGCAGTAAAATGCTGTGATTTTCATTGAATGCAGGCTGTGTTGCGTCCATACGAAAAGAGAGTTCCGCCTTTGCAAAATGAAATGCCAGTTCTGTAATGTTATAATAATTCAGTTGCAGAACCGTGCCCTGATCCGCCGCAAGGGCAGACAGCTCTGCCAGAATCCGTTCAATTTCCCGCTGTTCCTTGGTTTCCAGCTCCCGCAATTCATTGTTGGCTTCTACCACCGACATAGGCTCGATAAACAAAGTTGCACCGGATGCAGACGTGTCGTGAATCAGCCCCTTAACTTCTCCGCGGTATTCTGCCTTAACCGGAATAACATATCTGCCGTTTCGCGTCGTGACCAAATGGTCTTGCAAAAATTTATCGTGTGATGCGCCGGTAACATATTTTTGCAGAGTTTCTTTAATCCGACGGTTCGCATCCCGCATTTTTCGTCGAATATCTGCCAATGCAGGACTCGCCTCATCCGCGATCAGATCTTCTGCCAAAATCGCTCTTCGAATTTTTTCTTCCAACGGACGGTTCACTTGTAACCGTTCAAAAATACCGTCCAGTACCGTCTCAAACGTCCGATCTGCGGACGCATAATCGTGCAGACGCCTTGCGCAAGAAAATACATCCGCAATTTCAAGTAACTCCTTTGCGGACAATACGGCACCTTTTTCCGCACGTTCCACTGCGGTACTGATCTCATATACTGCCCCAAACGGCGGCATTCCTTTGATGCCAAGCAGACGCTTGGCATCTGTCGTTTGTTTCTGCATTTTCCGGATCCGGAACAGATCCGTTTCCGGATGCAATCGTAAGGCAAGCTGCTTTGCCCCCTCCGTAGGGGCGCAGTCCGCGAGTTGTCCTGCTATGCGATCATATTCTAATATTTGTAATGTCTTTGTATCTATCATATCATTTCCTTCATTGATTTTTCCGATTATTCGCTTATCCCGAACGGGGCGGGGGGATTTTCCGGCAACACCGTCGCAGGTTTCGGCAGATTCGGCAACGCATGATAAAACGCCAACGTCGGG
>ERZ808278.865-NODE-865-length-15748-cov-4.443956_pt1 | contig 15748 bp, 11 predicted proteins | sample MGYA00521239_ERZ808278 | MGnify/ENA primary metagenome ERZ808278 (study PRJEB31516, sample SAMN03275600) | gut metagenome | biome: mammalia-associated habitat; material: feces | host: Papio cynocephalus | place: Kenya | collected 2012-07-17 ... | reverse complement strand
CTGTTGCAAAGATACAAACGATAATTTGAATGTACAATGTGATTAGTATGTGATTAGTATGTGATTGGTATGTGATTTATATATTTTTATCGTTAGGTTATGCTGACAATACACCTTCACGCCTTGACATTCCGACTCCAGTGGAGGAAACCATACACGCAGTTGATGCACCAGAAGACGTACTGGGCGGTCATGCAGTAGTTGCCGGCACGGAGCCAGAGGAGGACATACAGCACGTCAATGAAGAGCCACAAGTACCACTGTTCGCGGTAGGCAAGTACCATCAGCACCTGTGCCGCGATGGCGGGGACGGTGGTGAAAGCATCCAGATACGGCTGCGTGTCGTCGGTATAACGGCTTAACAACCAACCTGTAAGCCATGATACAGCAATAACAAACACCAAGAGAACGGAGACAGCCTTGACGGACAGGCGGCGTGTACGGATTTCCGCTGTCGCAGATTGGGACGAACCGGTGGAGGTATTGGAGAGTGTATCCGATGTCTCTTTGTGTATCAGCCGTTTGCGCCATGCGTAGATGCCATATATCTGTGTGACAAAATAAAAGACGTTCATGGCAATACCCGCATAGAACCGCTCCAAATAGCAGAGGTACGTGTAAGTGAGTATCTGCCCGAAGCCGAAGAAAAAAGTGAGGATATTGCCCTGCGAACACAGCACCACGGAACAGATGCCGAGCACTCCGCTGACGAGCGACCACGGGTTGTCGGGAAGCAATACAAACGTAACGACTTGCACGGCTATGCCTGTAATCAATAGTCCGTACAGATATATCTTTTCTTTGGCTTGCATATAGGATAATCTATAGTATATCAATGGTTATGCTTGGTATGGGAGACGACGCGGCTCGCGTCGTCATTAAAAAGCAATCGCCCGTTGTCGTTCCACTCTCCATAGAGGATACCTTGGCGGGTGTTGTCGATGAACTTCTGTAACCGCGCACGGTATAGTTCGGGGCGGCGGTGCTTGTTGAAGACAATCGTGTCGATGCGCACACGCCTGTATAGGTCGGGCAGTTGCCGGTAGTTCGCCCACACTATGGGGTCGGCTTGCAAGGCAGCGAGGACATCGCTATCCTCCGAGTAACCACAGGGACCCCTCTCGGGATAGACGGCTCTGCCTGCGTCAGTCATTAGCCCCAAGTGTTCCATACGGCGACACCGTGCAAGGTTGAGCTCCGTCCAATTGCTGCCTTTGCGACGCGGACAAAAACGCTGTGTTTGTACACCGTCAATAGTTTTCGTAGTACTGTCAATCCACCCGAAACATAGTGCCTCCTCCACGGCATCAATGTACCAAAATGTGCCGTTGTCCACAGGGCGACCGCGCTTCACCTGCACCCAGCACTCTTTTTCCGACTGATGATGGGCAGCCAACCACGCACGAAACTCCTCTCTGGACGCGGCTGCCAATAGGTTTGTTACTTGCATAGGACGGGACTATTTCTTGCCGGTCGGCTTGGGGAGCAGTGCGGCAGGCTTGGAATCCACCTGCGGCACGGCGAGGTGGTCGAAAGTCTCCTCGAAATCCCAGTTGGCGCGCAACTTGAGTTTCTTGGGGAAATAATAGACCGGTTCCGGCTGACGCTTGGAGAGCCAGTCGCCCGTTGTCCAACGCCCGTCGCCATTGAAGTCAATGTAGAGGCGCAGGTAGTAGGTGGTCGGCGCGAGGTAATCGAACTTCGTGCCGTCGGGCAAGGCGGGCAGTTCTCGCAGTACCGCGTCTTTCTCGTTGAGCAGTTGGATACGCGCCCGCGGGTCGTACTGCGCCATACGCACGAGGATATTGGCGTATTCGTCGGTGGATTTGAGTTGGATATTCGCCTTCACGGCATCGTTGCACACGCCGTAGATGTCGCGGCACGCGGCGGAGTCTATCTCCAATACATACGACTCGGCAGGTTCCAACCTGGCTATCACGCAGGTCTGCATACGTATAGAGTCCTTTTTCATTATCCGTATCGGCACGGGTGTCAGCACGGTATCGACCTTGTGCGCAAGGTGAATCATATCACTATGCACCGAATCCAACGGGAATGCCGAATAGATGCGCAATGTGTCGTATATCTCGAACTTGGACGAGGCGTTGGTTTTGAGTTCCAGTTTGCGTTCGCGCTTCTTTCGTTCCTGCGCCTCACGCGCTTTCTGCGACATACGCGGACGGCGATACACCGCCAATATCGTGTCAGTTTGCGGCACGAGATTATAGAGCGAATCGGAGGTTAAGTAGGTCATTTGCAGGTAAATGCTATCCTGTGATATAGCAACAGAGTCCGTGAGCCAATAGGTGAGTGTATCCATGTTTGGCGATGCCTGCAATAGGGTGTAATCCAACCAGTTAACCCACGCGGAGTCAGAGCGGGTGCTATCCGCTTCACTCGGGCGCATAGCGCGTATAGCGGGCATGCTGTCCTGCGGAGTGGCGAATATCAATGTGAAGGCATGCTGCTCTTCCCGATAGACACCGCGGAAGTAATGCCGCTGCTTGTCCTCGGTGAAGTACCACAGTACAAGGTCGTGCGGCTCGTAGTAGCGCACCTCGTGGGTGTGGACAGAGTCTATCTGTCTGGTAAACAGCGTGTCGCCTGTGGTGAGGTCGATGCCAACGGTGTCGCGCCACAGCGTGTCGTGCTCGGCAACGATGTCAAGGTAAGGGGTGAGCATCGTGTCAGAAAACGCGAGGGCTTCTCCGGGTTGGTAGAGGTAATCGCGGCTGACATCGTTGAGTGCGAACAACCGATAAGCACCGTTGCGTATGTTGTGAATGACGAAATAGCCGTCGTCATCGCTGCGGGTGATGCGGGTAAAGGGTAGGGTGCTCAATGCCGAGTCCTCGGGATTGCTGTGGATGCCGACCACCACGCCCGACACAGGATTGAGGTCCTCTGCATTGATAACCAATCCTTCTATGCCCAGTGAGTCAATATAGTCGCCCGTGGAGAAGGAGAATACATAGTCGTGCAACGGAGTCTTCTCGTTGTAATCGCAGATAGCGGCACCGAAATCTATGGTGTAAGTGGTGGAGTCCAACAGGTCTTCCACGAAAGTCACCGTCAGTGTCTTGCCGAATGCCTTGACCTCGGGCGGACGTTGTTGCGGGGGAGAGAACAGAACATTCTTCTGTATGTCGTCCAATTGGATGTACTCATCGAAATGAATCTCCACTTTCTTGCCGTGGAAATTGAGGGTGCCGCTCACGGGTAGTTCCTTTGTTACCGCAGGCGGTATGGTGTCACGCGGACCACCTTGCGGTCCGCCGCCGCGGTTGGCACAGGCGGTACAGAGCAGGGCGGCAAAGAGACCTATATATATAAGGTGTCGTCGCATTGGGATTATCGTTTGGGTTCAGGTATGGCAAGACATTCATATCCCTCGCTTTGCAGCCATTCAAGCACCAATGGCAGGGCACACAACAGGCGGTCTTGCGTCTTGACAGAGTCATGAAAATTGATGATACTTCCGTTACGGGTGTAGTGTTGCACCACCCACAGCATATCTTTTGCCGTGTAGCGGGCGTTGTAATCGTGGGTCAGCACATCCCAAAGGCAGATTTGGTACCCTTGTTTGAGCAGGGCATACTTCTCTGCATAGCGCATACGCCCGTAGGGAGGACGGAACAAACGGGTATGCAATACCTCGTCGGCATGCTCCACATTCTTGATATATGTGTTTGTGGCAAACCGGAAGCCTTTCAGATGATGGTAGGTGTGGTTGCCGATACTGTGTCCTTCCGCCCGCACACGTGCCACAATATCAGGGTGTTGCGCGGCATTGTCGCCGACCATAAAGAACGTAGCCTTCGCCCCGTATTGTGCCAATATATCCAACACTTGCGGGGTACATTCGGGTATAGGACCATCGTCAAAGGTCAGATATACGACCTTTGACGATGGTGTTATCCGCCACGTGACGCCCTTATACAGGCGTTGCAGCCACGTTGGGAACTGATATAGCAGGGGTACCCGTATGATAATTATCTGCTATTAACGTTTTCTACAACTCCCAAGCCAGTGCCGATGCGCCGAGAATAGCGGCATCGCTCTCCTTGAGGTCAGAGAAGATGACCTTTACTTTGTCTTTCCAGTGCGGCAGTACGTTGGCATTCATGGCTTCCACTATCGGTTTGAGAATGAAATCTCCGCTCTTTGTCAAGCCGCCAAACATGATGATAGCCTCAGGCGACGAGAAGGCAATAAAGTCTGCAAACTTCTCTCCCAACATGCGTCCCGTGAAGTCGAAGATACGTTTAGCCACGGCATCTCCCTTGACAGCAGCATCGTACACGTCCTTTGAGGTGATACTGTCGATGTCCAACTCGCGCAACAGGGTAGGTTCATTCGTGGTCATCACTATCTCTTTGGCAGTACGCGCCACACCATTGGCGGAAGCATACGCCTCCAAACAGCCTTTCTGACCGCAACCGCACAGGCGGGCATTCTCGCCGCGCACGGCTTTGGTATGCCCCAATTCACCGGCAAATCCGTCGTGTCCATAGACCATTTGCCCGTTGATGACGATACCCGAACCGACACCCGTACCCAGAGTAATCATGATAAAGTCCTTCATGCCGCGGGCTGCGCCATAGGTCATTTCGCCCATAGCCGCGGCATTCGCATCATTGGTAATGCGGGCAGGTATGCCAAACTGGTCGCTCAGCAACTTGGCAAAAGGCACTTCGCCCTTCCATGGCAGGTTGGGTGCATACTCAATCATGCCCGTGTAGTAGTTGCCATCCGGTACACCGGCACCTATACCGCGTATCTGTTCCATGCCTCCCAGCGGCTCCACAATCTTGATAGCCTCATCGTACAACGCTTTGACGTAGTTGGTGATGACGGGGTAGTCTTGTGTCTTGATAGAGGTACGCGCCAACACGTGCCCGCGTGCGTCCACGATACCTAATACTGAATTGGTGCCTCCCATGTCGAGGCCCATTACATACGGCTTTTCCATATAAGTAGTAGTTTGATAATTAGTCAGTAGGAATATCTTTATTCACGTTCTTGCTGCCGATGAGGGCGTAGAAGAATATGTACAGGAGTCCGATAATCGGCACGATATACGACAGCAGATAGCCGACATGGTCAGCCAACATGTTCTGGAAGAACGGCAAGATACCGCCACCGCAAACCAATGCCATAAAGATACCGCTGGCAGCAGGTGTGTACTTACCCAATCCTTCTGCCGCGAGATTGAAGATAGCCCCCCACATCACGCTGGTCATCAGACCGCAGAGGAACATAACTATCATGCTCACTGGCAGTTCCACACCTTTGAAAGTTACCACCCATGTCTCGGGGAAGAACATCACGCAGAGCAACATCACAATGGCTGTAGCCGATACGGCAGCCAACATCGTCTTGCTGCTGACCTTACCGCCTACGGCACCACCCAACAGACGTCCGCACATCATCAGCAGCCAATACAAACCCACTACCGTGCCGGCAATGATAGGACCTACGGCAGGATTATCCGACATATATAGGTTTGCCGTGTTCGGAATACCCACTTCCACGCCTACATAGAAGAAGATTGCCACGGCACCCAATACGAAATGACGAAACGACATCGGGCTGTATTTTCCCTTTTGTGCCTGAGCGGCTGCACGCTGTGCGGCAGTTTCAATGTGCGGTTCGGGGATATTGGTGAAGAAGATAACCAAGAAGGCTACCACAAATATCAGCATGGCAGTGAGCATAGCAGGTGCCGCGTCCGAAACGTTGGCTGTACTTGCCTGTCCGCCAATCAGATAACCCAAGAAGATAGGAGCCAATGTACCGCCAATGGAGTTGCATGAGCCGCCGAACTGAATGAGTTGGTTACCGCGTTTTCCACCGCCGCCCAATGTGTTGAGCATAGGGTTGACCACGATATTGAGCAAACACATGGAGAAACCTGCCACGAAAGCACCGAGTACATATACGCCGAAACTCTGCGCATAACCGCTAAGCCATTGAATACCTACACCGAGGAAGCCTACAGACACTGCCAATAAGGATGTGAACTTGTAACCTTTGCGTTTGAGGATAATACCGCCGGGGATACCCATACATGCGTAGGCAATGAAGTTAGCCAGCGTGCCTAATTGCGACAAGGCATTGGACGCACCGAACTGGTTTTTGACAATGACGCCCATAGACCCCGCAAAGTTGGTGACAAAGGCAATCATGAAGAATAGCAGAAACATCACCACTATAGGCAGAATGTTTCGATTTTGTTTGTTACTCATACCGTTATTATTTTGTTAATACCTTAATTCTATAGTTGTCCGTTACAGATTGTTCTCAAGGAACAGCATCAGTCTTCTGTGAAGGTGCTCGTAGTTACTACGGTGGCGCAGGAAGTGATTGTCATCGGGATATATCTGCATCTCGAACTGCTTGCCCGCCTGCACCAATGCTTCGGTGTAGAGGAAGGTGTGCTGTGCGTGCACATTGTCGTCCGCCAAGCCGTGTACTATCAGCAACTTGCCCTGTAAATCGCCTGCCATGCGCGTCAGGTCGCTGCCATTGTATCCGTCGCCATTCACCTGCGGACGGCGCATATACCGCTCGGTGTATGCGGAGTCGTACAGACGCCATGAGGTTACAGGGGCAATGGCAATGCCGCATTTGAAGAGCGGTGTCTCGCCGGCAGCCACACGCGGTTGCTTGGTCAGGCACATCAGACTCTCAAATCCTCCGAAACTCCAGCCTGTGATGGCAATACGTTTGCCGTCCACATAGGGCAGGGTTTGCAGATACTGTGCTGCGCTGATGTGGTCTTCCGCCTCTTTCAATCCGAGGTGCATATAGGTCTCATTACGGAACGCACGCCCGCGCGCATTGGTGCCACGGCTGTCCACGCATACTACTATGTAGTCCTGCGCCGCCAAGTAATACTCGAAACGCTTGCGCCATTGGTTCAGTACCCGCTGACTGGCAGGACCGCTGTACTGGAACATCACTACGGGGTACTTCTTGCCAGCCTCATAGTGCATAGGCATCATCTTCCATGCGTGCAACTCATCACCGCGCTCCGTGCGGAACGTGAAGAACTCCACTTCGGGAATACCCAGTGCCTGCCATGCCTGCTGCACGGAGTCGTTGTTCAGTAACACGCGCCCTGCGGGCTTGCCTGTGTGGTACAAGGTGTAGCGATTAGGGGTGTTGATGCTCTGATAGCAGTCGATGTATTGCTTATAGTTGCGCGAGAAGGTCAGGTCGTGCGTCCCCGGCTCTGTGGTCAAGGGGGTGGTCACGTTCTTGCGAATGTTGAGTGCAAAGCACTGGCGCTCCTCTGGAGATGTAGCCGCTTGGTAGTAAAGCGTTTGTGTGGTCTCGTCGAAGCCATATAGCCGTGTGATGTCACGCTGCTCAGGGGTCAGTACTTTCTGCTCGAAACCCTGTGCCGAGTACAAGAATGCCTGTGTGTAACCGTCTTTTTCGCTCAACACTATCACACGGTTGTCCTGCAACCATTGCCACGAGTCAAACATTTCATAATCCACATAGTACTTGTCGCTCTCCTCGCGGTAGAACGGTCTTGTCACGGTGGATTTCGGATTGCCGAGCAGCACCTCCATCTTGTTCTGGTCGCGGTTCAGACGCAAGATAGCCAATTCGGGCGTAGCAGGTTCTTTTCCTTTGGGCGTGTTAGGCAGGTTAGTCCATTGAATACGAGGGATATACGCCTCTTTCATTTCGGGCAACTGCATGGTGCGAATCGCTTTGGTCTGAATGTCATAGACACAGACTGTCGCAGAAGCGTTTTGTTCGCCCGCTTTCGGGTAACGCAGGGAATCCAGAGTGGGGTATTGCCCTGCCTGATCGATATAGTTCTGCCACTCAAAAGTAGGCACACCCGTCTCGTCAAGGCGCACGAATGCCACCATTCTGCTGTCGGGCGAGAAGGCAAACATACCCGTGATGCCAAACTCCTCTTCATACAGCCAGTCGGCTATGCCGTTGAATATCTCCGGATTAGCGTCCTTGGTGATGGGCACCTCCACACCCTCAAAGCGCACCTTGTTAATATATAGGTTGTTGTCAGCCTTGGCATAGACCACGTACTCGCCGTTAGGCGAAAGCACAGCATCGCGCACGGGGCCGTCGCTCAACTTGGTGCGTGTCCCTTTCTGCGTATCTATCAGGTAGTAGTCCGCCATGAATGAGCGGCGGAATAGTTGCTTTTTGTTTTCATAATCAAGCCGATAGCGTCCTGTCTCTGTGCCATTTAGCACACTGTCTTTCTCGTGCGCTGACATGGTCTTGGCGTTATAGTTTCCACCCAAAATGTCCGTAAGCATATCGGCATTTGCCATTATCGGCAATGCCAAAATTAAAATCAAGAGTAATAAGTGACGCTTCATCATGTAGTATTATTCTATTTTGTTGATTAAGTTTCTAATTGAAAAGGCACACTAAAAAACGCACAAAGTTACAACTTTTTCTCCACTTATGCAACCTTTTTCACATTTTCCATTGAGATAGTTGGCGGGACCTGTAATCGTCCATGACATGGGACAGCCATTCTTCAAGGTGGAGTGAGGTGTCGGATATGCGGGACTTGATGATGTCCCTGCGATTCCATATTGTGCGGCCAGTTTTGCCAAGCAGACAGGCAATGTCGGAACAGTCGAAGCCCAAAGTAGCCAATACGAGGTATTGCAGGTCGCTGTCAGTAAGGGCAGGATAACGTTGTTGCAGATATGGCACATAGCCGTTATATGCCTGATTGAACTCCTTCATGAACGCCCGCCATTTGACAGGGTTGGCAAAGGAATAGCCATCCAAATACTGCTGCAACCACATGGGAATGTTGGCGTTGGACATTTGGGCGTATTGGCGTATGTGTCGGGCTAACTCTATGCGCTCCACCAAGACACGATGCATAGCCTCACGCTTGGCATTGAGTTCTGCATTCAGGTGCTTGATGTGGGCTTGCGCCAATTGCTTGTCCGCTTTGGCTTGGAGTTGCTCTAATCTGCGGGCTTCTGCCAACTTGGTCTTTTCCGCCTCATACTTCATGTACTCAATACTGAGTTTCTGATTTTGACGTTCTTCCCACAGGCGGAGCATGAGCAGTATCATACATACGCCACAGGCAATAGTGAAAATATCGCGCCATTCTGCAGGGATATGTATGCCCATTATACCAAGGGGTACGAAAAACAGGGTATTTGAAGCCATTTTTATAGTGATTGACGTGCAATCGGAGGCTGCACAAGAGTCTGATAAACAAAGCATTGTACCTAACAGGACAAGCGAAAGTATGATATGTCCATGCAGGGAATTATTTTTCATTGTCACAAAATACATATATTGATTATCAACAAGTTATACAACATGATATTAACAATCAGGTAAGAATTAGTAATGATATTCGCTTGCCAATATCGCACAATTGCCATACCTTTGCAGTGGCAAAAGTACAAAGAATATATTGTACGTGCAAGTGAACCGTTTTATAAACTCTAAAAATCTACATTTTATGGAAACAATCTCTAAATGCTGTGCCATGAGCACCTCAACAAAGGTCATTACGATTGTGTTTTCGGTGATTATCATTGTAGCAATCATTTCGTTGGTACGCGGAGCAACCGTGAGCCACTATTCCATAGGTATCAAGATACTGCAAGGGGTGGTTGCGGGACTATTAGTGGTTCTGATGATAGTAACTGTGGTGCATACACCAAGGCAAGTAACTGTCAATCAGAAAGAAATAAAGATACAAATGCTATGCAGGACAATACATGTGCCTGTGCAAGATGTGGACTCGGTAACCCAATACCCGTGCGGCATTCCGGGTATCCGGCTGTGTGGCGCGGGGCAGTTCTTCGGCAATCTCGGACTATTCAACAGCGAGATATGCGGGACATACTACTCGTTGGTATCGCAGAATAGAAACGTGTGCCTTATCTACCGCAAAGGAAAGAAACCGATTGCCGTGAGTGTGGAGAAACCTGAGATATTCACTCCGTTTGCAATAAAGGAATAGCTCATTATAGTAAAGACATCGCCCATCACGCAGCCCTATAAACCCTCATAACAGAGACTGTCTGCACTTGTCAGGCAGTCTCTGAGAGTATAATAGGGTGTTCGTGGTGTATCGTTATTCGAGTTCGATGCCAGTGAGGGTGTAAGTGCGGCCATTACGCAGGATAAGCACCTGCCCATTGCGGAAGAGTTTACGCACTTCAGTGGTCGGAACTACATCCATAGCAGGATTGGCAATACCTGTTTTCGGGTCGGGTTCGCAATATCGGATAAGGCGGACTGCCATACCGATGTGCCACTCCATTTGCGCTTGCGGAGCAAGACTGTAGGGGTCTTCATCTCCCTCCAAGAACTCCAAGGCATACGATGAGATAATGGTATGGTCTGTCTGCGGAGTATCGCTGTCTGTTTGTGAGTCCTCACTCGTGGCGGGAACAGTCGTGGCAGAGTGATACAAACCCTGACTCTCCGTAACGCTCACATCGGTGCCTATGCGTATGCCTGCCGCAGGCAGGAACACCGCCCCTGCGGCTTCCATCAGATGCCATTGCTCCAACGTGTATGGGTTGAGGTCAAAAGGACTATTGTCACCATTTTGGGTGTAGGTAAGTCCGTCTGCTGTTAGGGTCAGACTATATTGTGCATCTGCAGTATTGGGCGTAAAGGTTACTCCTGCAGGTGTGTGCCATACATCGGGCAAGATGATGACACCGTTTATCGTGTCCACGCTACCCATACCGAACAGCCGTGCGGCATTGGGGCGGTGCAGGAAGATGTACTCCCATTCCTTCTTGGTGGGCGTACGCCAAGTATTGGCAGAGTCGGTGCCGATGACGTTAGTCCCCCAATCGCGGAACTCACCTTGGTATATATTATTATGCGGCGATGTGGATGTCCCCCACGCACCATAGAATACATTATTGGCATCGCTGCTCCATCCGAACAAATCCACTACGTCGGCAAGCACCTCTTTGCTACTGCTGAGGTTCACATTGTCTCTGCCGAGAATATAGTGCTGCGCGGGTGCAAATGCGAAAGTCTTCGTGGATTGGGTGTATTGCAAGTTGGCAGGCGCAAAGGCAGCATATTGGTGCTCGCCCACCGAGATGGCATGCGGTTGGTACGCCGATACAGGAACCTCCGAGATGTCCTTCACCAGGCGCACCGAGTGCCCGTTGTTGCGCATTCCGCCGCCTGCGGCTGACACATTGGAGCCCCACGCAGAGCCGCTGAAATTGATACCACCGGCATTGTCGGTGAGCAGGGGTGTGCTTGCCCAATAGTTGCCGTGGACATTCACTTCGCTCACACCCAGATAGCGGTCGCCTGCCGCGGGCAGGAACACCGCACCTGCTGCCTCCATACGGTTCCACAGCGCGGGGGTATAGATGTTGTCCTGATAGTGGTTGTAGAAAGCACGGTCGCGATAGACACCGGCTTCGGTAATCATGCCGTTGGTTGCCAATGACTTGAACGTAGGCATGCCTGTGAAGTCCCACTTGTCGGGCAGGATGATAAGCCCGTTAACGGTATCGCCGTTGAGCAATATACCGCCCATGCCCGCCAATTCGGCTGCGCGGTCGCGGTAGAAGAGGATGTGTATCCACTCGTCTTTGGTCAGCGTGCGCCATGTGCCGGCAGTGTCGGTTCCGATGGCGTTGACAGACCAGTCCACAAAGTTGCCGCGGTAGTTGAGTTTCTCTATCGAAGCACTGATGCCGAATGGGGCACCCTCGTTGGTGGTGCTCCAGCCGAACAAATCAATGGTATCGCCCAAGGTGGTGATATCCACTATATTGGCTTCACCTATGATGTTGGTTTGCAGGTCGGCAAATTCCCATTGTTTGGTAAATTGTATGTAGCGCAGATTGCCACCGGAGAAGAGCACTTGCTTATGGGTTGAGACCGTGATAGGTTGCGGCTCGTAGGTGGACTCGATGACCTCCACATAGTCGCACACCAAGCGCACGGAACGCCCTTCCGCGATGTTCAGCGGCGATTGGGAATAGACATGACTCGGGTTGAACAGGATAGCCTCTGCCATATCGGTGTTGGTGTTCGGCTCAAAGATATTCACATACTTGGTGCTCGACCAGTAGTAGCCGCAATAGTTGGTTTCATACATGGTGATTGACGACCGCATCCCTGCAGCGGGCAGGAAGACGGCACCTGCCTGCTCCAATGCCTCCCATTGGTCGGCGGTATAGACATTGTGGGTGTAGCCGTCTTCGGTCTTCGAGATGTAGTTCTGCTCCGATGACTGCAGTCCTTTCTCGGTACTCGGGGTGAAGGTGAGTCCGTCGGGCGTGGTCCAGTCGTCGGGCAGGATAATCAGCCCGTGCACGGTGTCCACAGTCGCGAGTGCGAACAGGGTGGCGGCATTCGGACGTTTGCACAGCAGATAATACCACTCCGCGCTGCTCAGCGTATGCCATGTACCGGCGGGAGCACCATTGATGATATTGTTGCCCCAGTCCACGAAATCGCCGTCGTAATACTGTGAGAGACCGTTGAAGTCCACACCGTATTTGGGTTCGCGGAAGACACCTTTGCCGCTCCAGCCGAAGAGGTCCATCGTGTCGTTCACTGCCACCTGACCGATAAAGTCGGTCTGTTTCTTGGCAAAGAACCATACCCTCGGGTAATCGTGGTAGCACTGCAGGTTGCCCTGTGAGAACCGCACTGCTTTGTTTGCGGACACGGAGAACTTGCCCTTCAACGCGCCTTCCGGCATTTGGGCACTGACGCTTGCGAGGGCTGTGAGGAGCACCATTGCGGAGAGTAGAAGTCTTTTCATTGTAGTATGAGTTGTTGTTTTAGGGTATATCATTGGTACATTTCGGGACAAAAGTACTGATTTATTTTCACATACACAAGATGATGTACAGAAATCTATTCTCCGTGAATCACCGTTAATAAGCCGTTAATCATAGTGGACAAATGCTCCATCAAAGTCCATCAAAACGCCATTAGATAGCCATTAATACTCTGATAAACATATAATTAAAACCATTAATTAACCATCAATTTCGATAGTCATAATGAGTAAACAATGCTCAACAACTAACCAACAACTAACCAACAACTAACCAACAACAATAACAGAACTCCATTAAACTTGCCAAACATCACTATAAAACAAATAGGGGCGTCCTCCCGACGACCCTATTCTTAACATACAATCAAAACTATAGATTTCTTAAAGAACAGAAATCTATTTCAATTTTACATAATCACACATTACTTCTAAATTCATACACGTTTTATTCTCTTACAAAAATCGTGCCTAAACGCAATTTATTTGTACATAAATCGTTTGATACTTCTCTTGGGAGTCTTCTCAAACTCTTTGTCCACCAACTCGATAGCCACCACTTGGCTGTATTGGGGCAGTTGCTTGTTCAGGCGTTGGCGGTTCGATTCCATCACCTCCGCCAGCGGTTTCTGCTGTTTGCCCGAGTTGGAGGTATCAGGATAAACCAACGCAACCAACTTGCCATCACGCTCCACCACTACAGATTCCACCACCTGAGGCAGGCTATTCAGTTTGCCCTCAATCTCCTCCGGATAGATGTTCTGCCCGCTCGGACCGAGCAACATATTCTTGCTGCGCCCGCGAAGGAACAGATTACCGTCCTTATCGATGATACCGAGGTCGCCCGTACGCATCCAACAGTCTGCGGTAAACGCCTGATTGGTAGCCTCTTCGTTTTTGTAGTAGCCCATCATCACATTCACACCGCGCACCTGCAGTTCGCCCTCTTTCTTGGCAGCGTCGTCGGAGTCAATGCGCAACTCCATGCCCACAATCGCCTTGCCACAAGAGCGGTATGCATAACGCCACCAGTCCTCGTAGGTGATGAGCGGTGCACACTCGGTCATACCATAGCCCACGCAGTAGATAAAGTGCATATCACGCATACATTTCTCCACCTCTTCGTTGAGCGCGGCACCGCCGATAATCAGGTAACGCAACTTGCCGCCAAAGGCAGCCATCAGTTTGTCATTCACCTTCTTACGCAGCACCTTGCTGATACCCGGGGTGTTCCACAGCACTTTCATCACGGGTTTGTTGATGACCGGCAGCACACTCTTCTTGATAATCTTTTCGATGACCAGCGGCACCGTCAGTATCATGAACGGATGCACTTCCGCAAACGCCTTCATCAGGGTGCTTGGCGTGGGTGCTTTCGTCAGGAAATACACCTGCGCCCCATCGCAGACCTGATAGAGAAATTCGTACATCAACCCGAACATGTGTGCTATCGGCAGCATGGACAGCACCGCATCCCCCGCCTTGTGCGGAATACGCTTCAGCGCGAAATCCACGTTACCGCTCAGGTTCAAGTGGCTGAGCATCACGCCTTTGGGCGAAGAGGTCGTCCCCGACGTATAGTTGATGAGTGCCAACTCGTTGAGGTTGTCGGTCGGATAATTCACATCGCTCGGCTGTACCCCTTTCGGATACTTCGCCTTGAAAGCCTTATCCACGCCCTCATTGTATATCTTCTCCACGTCCCCGTTTGCCGAGTGGTAGAGCGAGAAATCGTCCATAAACACCACACCCAGCAGGTTGGGCATAGCGGCGGGGGCAATCTTCTTCCGCACATTCGGACCTACATACAGCAGTCGTGCGTCCGAGTGATTCACAAGGTTCTGCACACCCTCACCCGTAAAATCAGGTAAGATGCTGACAGCCACCGCCTTGTACGACTCTATTGCCAAGAACACCACGCCCCAGTTCGCGCAATTGCGCCCGCAAAGGGCTATCTTATCCCCCTCTTGTATCCCCAACTCCTTGAACGTAACATGCAAACGTGCAATCTGTGCTGCCAATTCGCCGTACGTATAACTGTTCGTTCCGTCCAAATCCTTCAGAGCCAACTCCGACCAACGGTTCTTTATTGTACTCTGGAGATATTCCAGATAATGCTTCAATTCCATCTTTTACTAATCACTTAAAAATCAAACATATCCTACTCCTATTCTTGGGGAACAAGATGCCCCACGCAGTCCACCACTCAATTTCGGTCGCAAAGGTAATATAAAAATATCGAACGCTTGTTCAGATAACGACTTTTTAATACGTTATGATTAGATTTAATACAATTTATCCATATCATTTGGTACGACATTGCCGATATTTGTTCACAAAACGCCGAATATCAATGGCACCACCATAAATAAAAAAAGACCGTCTGACATTTTGTCAAACAGCCTTTTTGGTGAATTACCGCGTGTAAAGTACTACGTGTAGATTACCACGTGTCAGTTACGTTGCGTATGTTTTACTTCACTTCCTCGAAATCAACATCCTCGGCACCGCCGTCGTTGTTGCCGGAGTTGGAAGAACTACCGTTGTTTTGTGCGCCGCTGAAATCTGCGTTCTGTGCACCTGCTCCCGCATTATTCTGTGCGTTGTACATCTCTGCACTTGCAGCCTGGAATGCGGTCATCAGTGCGTTGTTGGCAGCCTCGCAAGCGTCGGCATCTTTCTTCTCGTAAGCCTCTTTCAGGTTCTTGAGTGCTTCCTCGATAGGCGCTTTCTTGTCGGCAGGCAGTTTGTCACCCAGTTCGGCAAGTTGTTTCTCGGTTTGGAAGATAGTAGCGTCGGCTTTGTTCAGTTTGTCCACACGCTCTTTCTCGCGTTTGTCTGCCTCGGCGTTAGCCTCTGCCTCAGCCTTCATACGCTTGATCTCTTCCTCGCTCAAGCCGCTCGAAGCCTCGATACGGATCTTCTGCTCTTTGCCCG
>ERZ808278.859-NODE-859-length-15852-cov-4.299804_pt1 | contig 15852 bp, 4 predicted proteins | sample MGYA00521239_ERZ808278 | MGnify/ENA primary metagenome ERZ808278 (study PRJEB31516, sample SAMN03275600) | gut metagenome | biome: mammalia-associated habitat; material: feces | host: Papio cynocephalus | place: Kenya | collected 2012-07-17 ... | reverse complement strand
GAATAAACTCATACCTTTCTGGCCTGCGAGGCAGACCAGAAAAGATTGATTTATTGCTTTTTCCCTTTCTCAAAGCTTCTAAAAGCATTCTCTTACTTTCATTCGTTTTTTCCAAACCCATATAACTCTCCTTAATTACTCTTGCTCTTGCATTTTTTCAAGATATGCCAGTACTTCCTCTTCTGATAAGGACTCTACAAATTCTTCAAGCTTATTCTCAATCAATTCAGACATTTCATGAAATACACGGTTCTCGAATACCTCTTTCGCTGTGACTTGGATTCCATATTGTTCCTCAAGTCTTATAATCAGCTGGACAGCTTTCAATGAATGTCCTCCTAAAGAAAAGAAATCACTATTTAAATCAGGCTCTCTCTGCAAAATGTCACTCCATATGTGCATCAATGATATGTCAATATCCGTTAACTCTCTATCGATTTTCTCTACTTTCTCACTGTCTTGTATCATGGTTAAAAGACCGTTCTCATCGACTTTTCCATTCGCGGTAATTGGAATATGCTCAATGAAATTCATACTAGTCGGCATCATATATGCTGGGCATCTTTCTGCAACGTCATTTTGTAGCGATTTTATACTTATTTGATTCTCATCTTCTAAAACTACAAATGCATGTATGCTGACTGGGTCCTGTTTTGTCGCAATACATACACATTGCTTAACCGCTTTATTTTCCATAATAATAGTTTCCACTGTTCCCAACTCAACTCTATATCCACGAATTTTTACTTGTCTGTCTTGCCTTCCCATATAAATAATTTCATTACACTCATTAAGCCATCCACGATCACCTGTTCGATATGCTGGAATTTCATTACCACTCTTATCACTCCATGTAATAAAACTGCTTGCATTATCCTCTCCATAATATCCTGGAGATATATAATGGCTTATGATACAGATTTCACCTATTTCGCCTTCTTTACATACTTCTTTTGTATCAGGGTCAATTACAGCTGTCAAAACACCTTCAATAGGTGAACCTAATGCATAAAAATTCTCTGTCTCATTAGAAAACTGCTTGAGTAACATTCCCTGTGGTGTTTCCGTACATCCATAGAAACTATACACCTTAGCCTTCGGCATTTGCAACGTTATTTTTTCATACAAACCACGTTTCAATGTCTCCCCGCCTGTGAAGATTTTTTCAACATCTGATAAATCAGATATATGAGTTAATATCTGACAATAACTTGGTGTTGTATGTATAACATTTACTTTCTCCGTTCTCAGCCAAGATTCTACCTCCTTAATATCTAACAGAGAGATTCCTTCCGGGATACACAAAGTTGCACCACAGCACAGAGGGGTAAAGATATCTCTATAAATCGGATCATGGGATAGTCCTGATAACATAGAAAATTTTAATCCCTTATTGTAATTGAACTCGTTTATATACCATTTGATGAAATGCGAAATAGCACCTTGATTCGTAATAATTGCCTTTGGTCTTCCCGTTGTTCCAGATGTAAATGTAATATAGCTTGGTGTGTTAAAACCACTCTTTTTATACTTAGGAACATAATTTCCATCTTTATAGTTCTCAAAAATCGTGTTCAACTTAATAACTTGGCAAGAATCCACATTGCATTCTGTCTTTGAAATATTTACAACGATAGCAGGTTTCACAACGTTTATTCGTTCATTTACCACTGCATCAGGATATTCATCACTAATAATTGTAAATGGATGCCCTGTCTCCATTGCAGCCAGACAAATAATAGGCAACTGAGCATTTCTGTCTGAATAAAATGCAACTATTTCCTCCTCTTTTAAGTTGTCTACCATATATTTACAAAGCTTGTTCTTTTCTTCTTTGCATTCTTGATATGTGTATTTCTTTTCTGGTGTAGCAATGGCAATTTCATTACTATGGCAATCTGCAATTGCATTAAATCTTTCCCAAACATTCCAGTCATAGTCTGCTTGCAGTTTAATTACTTCTCCCTTACCTTCTTTTCCATCCTTAGATGGCTGACTGGAGATAAATCCTAAATTACCACTTAATAGTTCTAAATACTGAGTCACAATAGATTCCGCTCTCTCTCTAGTAAAGCGACTTCCCTTAAAAACAGAATAGATCATGAATTTATTATTTTTTTCTTTTACATAGAATGTAAAGTCGAATTTAGACTGTACTCCGTAAATATAACCGCTCTCTTCGATTTGGATTCCTGCTTTCTCCAGTGCCTCTTCTTTACCCATATCTGGGAATCGTAGCATGTTAAAGAAGATATTAAATAATGGTGTATTACCATATTCACGATTCGGCAGCACTTCTTCTACAATTTTCTCAAATGGTATATGACTATGTTCAATTGCATCTGCAACTTCCTCACTAACTTGTACAACTAGCTGAGTGAATTTCTCACATTTGCTCATATTTACCCTGATAGGAAGAATATTTATGAAACATCCAATTATATCTTCTAACTCCTCCTGATCTCTTCCCGCAAAAGGAATACCTATCGTAATCTCTTCCCTTTTTACAATTTTATAAATGTACGAGAATAAATTACCTAACATAATATCAAAGATACTTACGTTATTTTCATTACACATTTTATTCATCGCCGTTACAACTGCGTCATCCATGTCATGGACAACCATAATGTCTTCTGCGTCTTCTCGCATCATATAATCGTCATAACTGCTTTCAAAATATGTACAATCTTGATGAGCATCTAGCTTTTTCATCCAAAAGTTTAAATCATCTTCGAATCTGCCTTCTTTATAAAGCTGTTTCTGCCATGCAGCATAATCATAATAGGATATAGCTTCTTCGTTCATTGGAACATCTGATTCTATCCCCTTATCTATCTCATACATACTATTCATTATTTCTCGCATAAGAAGATTAATTGACCATCCATCAATGACTAAATGATGGATAACTGCAATCAATGTATATTTGTTTTTATCCACTTCTAATACTTTAAAACGCAGTAATGGATCAATATCTATTCGAAATGCCTTACTGATAAAATTATCTATTCTCTTTGCTTTAACAGACACATTTTCTAATACTTCATATTCCAATTTAACATTCATTTTATCTTGAAGCACGACTGTTGGAATTCCACTTAAAAATATAATATTAGTCCTTAATACGTCATGCTTATTAATTACCTTGTTAATTGCTTCTTCTAAGTTTTTAAGATTTAAATTTCCTGTAATTTCAAATACTCCAGGAATATTAAACATTTCTGTATTTGGGTGAACGTACTCATAAAAAGCCATTCTTTCCTGCCCGAACGAAATCTCTGGCTGTTTATTGGAAGAAAAACCTCTTATTGCTGGAAATAGCGTTTTGTCTTCTGCATGTTCAACTAATAAGCTCATCTTGTCTAATTCAGGATTCGCAAAAATATCATGTAAGGTAATCTTCTTTTTGAATTGTTTTTCAATCTTACTAAGCAACTGGACGGCAACTAAACTATGTCCACCCATGCTAAAGAAGTTACTATGTTTTCCAGCATCACATCCTATGAGTTCCTTCCAGATGTCCGCAAGCTTTTTCTCATTTTCTGTTAACTCTTGATCATCATCTATCTCTTCCACTTCATCAAATACTGGCTCTGGCAGCTGTTTCAAATCAATCTTTCCGTTGTGACTTGTTGGTAACTGTTCTAAACGAATAAACGCTATCGGTATCATATACGCTGGTAAGTATTGAAGCAGATAAGACTTTATTGCTTCTGCCTTTATTTCAGCATTGCTTGCATAATAGAGTACAAGCTGCGTCTCATTTTTCTTATCCTGTTTGCCAACTACAACACAATTCGTAACATTTTCGTATTGCAAGAATACATTTTCGATTTCCTTTAATTCGATTCTGTATCCTCTGATCTTAACCTGAAAATCAATTCTGCCATTGAATACTAGTTGTCCCTCTTCATTGATTACTACTAAATCACCCGTTCTATAAAATTTCCTTTTTTCACCCGTAAATGGATTTTCCAAAAATGCTCGATTCGTTTCTTGTTCTGCATTCAGATAGCCTTTTCCAACTGCAATTCCACCAACATACAATTCACCAGGAACTCCCCTTGGTACTAACTGCTGTTTCTTATTCATTACATAAAGTGATACATTTGGAAGTGGCGTACCAATTGGCATATTAACCACTCGCTCATCAAAGGCTTCTTTTGACATATAGTGGGTTACATCGTCTGAACATTCTGTTGGTCCATACGCATTTAAAATAGGTATTCCATTTTCTAAAGCATGCCAGCGATTCACAATATCCGTTGGCAATGCCTCTCCCGTAAGTACGAGAACTCTTAATTTCTTGCATTCCATAAGATATTTTAGGCAAATTTCATCATCTAAGATAAATCTCAAAACCATAGGTACTATCTCAAGAATTGTGCATCCATATTCCGCAACAGTTTTTAACAGAGCTCTTGGATTTTTTGCTGTTTCATCTGATACAATATGACATCTTCCTCCTGCAATTACATTAGAAAAGAACTGCCAAATGGAAATATCAAAACATTGAGACGCATTCTCAATAATAAAGTCATTCTCAGTGATATTTAAATAATCAATTTTCGCAAAAAGATGATTCAGCATTCCCTTCTGTTCTATCATTGCACCTTTTGGCTTTCCTGTTGAGCCAGATGTAAAAATCGTGTATACTAGGTCATCCAGCCCAAGCTTACCTCCATATAAGTCACACTTCAAATTCGATGGAACGATTCTATTGTTCATATTGATAGTTTTGATACTATGTCTGTCATCCCAGGCTGCTTCAGATTCTGCATTGACGACTACAATTTGAGCTCCAGACCGATGAATCATTTCCTCCACTCTTTCAAACGGATAGTTCACTTCTAGAGGAATATAACTCATTCCACATTTCCATAAAGAAATAATTGTTTTCACAAAATCAATTTCTCTATCCATATATATCAGAATAGGAGCCTTTTTATCCGCTTCACTGATTAGTCTAGAAGACAGCCTGTCTGTCTCCTCCTTTAACTGCAAATAAGTTATGGTATTCTGCTCATCTGAAAAAGCTATTTTATTAGGATTAACACCCGCCCATCTGTCGATAAGCTGGTCAATTGTCAGTTCATTATTAAAATTCTTAATGTTTGAGTTAAACTCATTTAGCAGGTAATTCTTTTCATCTGGTGATATAGCTTCTATATATTCCAATTTTTTATCGTAATCTTTCATCTGTTTTAATACGTATAAATAATTGGTCATAAAACGCTGCATAAACTCCTTACTAAATAAGTCGGTGCAGTATTCTAACACAAATTGATAACTTCCATTTGTCTCTTCTGCCATAAGAGACAAATCCATTTTGCAAGTATCACTTTCAATAAACATCGGATTAAGTTCGATGGTTCCAATACTCATCTCTCCCAATGGCGCATTCTGTAAAGTAAACATAGTCTGATATAAAGGTGGCCTGCTCAAATCGGAGCGGTTTTCATAATCTTTTAACAGAATTTCTATTGGCACATCTTTATTCTGGTGAACCATCAAGAATGACTCTTTGCAGCCTTCTATCAGTTCCTTAACCGTCATGCTTTCATTTATATGGGTTAATACTGGTAGTACATTAACAAAATAACCAACGATTTTTTCAAAAGCACTCTTTTCCCTATTGGCAAATGGTACTCCGATCACATAATCTTCCTGTTCTGAATACTTCCATAACATAATTACATATGCCGCATATAAAACATAAAATTCTGTGACCTTTAACTCTTTGGCACATAATTTAATGTCTTTCAATAAATCTTGACTAGATAGTGCTCTAATGTGTTTTCCTCTATAAGACATTATATTAGGCCGTTTATAAGTTGTAGGCATCATGAGTACCGGCAAGCTGTTATTGAGCTGGTTGTGCCACCAGTCTATCTGTTTTTTCAAATCATCTTGTTCATTTTTGAACTTCTGATATTGTGCAAATACATTATATGGAAGTATTTCATCCTGTAAGGACGTTTTCTCATCATCCAAATAAAATCTTTTGATATCTTCAAGTAAAATTCCCATTGACCATCCATCACAGATGATATGATGAATACTAAATAACAGAAAATTCAAATCATCCTTCACATGTATGAGCTTCGTTCTAGCCAAAGGTGCCTTTGTCAGATTAAATGGAATATTTCCAAACCGCTTGGACTCTTCCATTACAAATGCTAACACATCATCCTTCGATAATGATTTATCCTCGATCGTTATTGTATCCAATCCAGCAGTAATTGCATTGTCTTTAACAATGAGCTTCCCTTCCTCATCTTCATGATAAGAATAATGAAATACTGAGTGGCGGTCGAATACTTTAGAAATTACCTGTTCCAATTTTTTTATATCAAGCTTTCCTGTTAATTGTACAGTAAAAACAACATTATAGAATGGATTATCCTCTTCTAGCTGATTCAGGAACCATAGTCTCTCTTGTCCAATACTCGGAATATTCTCTTCCTTAGAAAACTGCTTTAACTCGTCTGCCGTATCAACTGTTCTCTGGTCAATCATTTGTGCAAATGAATTTAACACTGGATTAGAAAATATGTCTTTTAACGTAAACTCCGAGTGATATTTTTCATTTACTTGGTTTACCAATTGCACAGCTAATAAAGAATGTCCTCCTTCTTCGAAAAAGTCAGAATCATAAGACAGATTATTACGGCCTAATAATTTACTCCATATAGCATACAGTTCTTCTTCTGTCTGTGTCGGCTGATAGTCCTCATCTTCCACCTGCTGTTTCTTCCATTCTTGGAACATTTGCACTAATAACTTAACATCAACTTTTCCATTTTGATTGATAGGAACCCTGTCTATTCTCATAAAATATGCTGGTATCATGTAAGAAGGTAATGTTTTGCCTAAGTTTGTTTTAAATTCTTTTTGATTTATTTCCTCTTTACTTTGATAAAAACCGCATAATTCTGGTCGTTTATTCTCATTCTGAATAGATAATACTTTTAATGGAATATCTTGATACAGGCTTTGAAATGTGGATTCAATTTCTTCAATTTCTACTCGGAATCCTCTTATTTTTAACTGTCCGTCTGTTCTTCCAATGTAATAAAGATTACCCTTTTCATCATAAAAACAATAATCACCTGTTCTATATACTCGTTTTCCATCGATCACATTATCAATGAACTTTGCCTTGGTCTCTGGCATGTTATGAAAATACTCATCTGCCAGGCCATTACCACTTAATATCAGTTCTCCCGAAAAATATGGTGGAAGTATCTGATTTCGAGCATTCACAACATACGATGCCATTCCAGAAATGGAGTATCCAATACTCATATGATTTGCGTAACACATCTCCTCTGTTAATCTGCAGATTGTGCAGCCAACAGTTGCTTCAGTTGGACCATATTCATTTATCATAACTGATTTTGGCATATTTTCATAGAAATCGCCAACCAGCTTCCTTGTAACCTCTTCTCCACCAACAATAGCCATTATTTGCTGATTTATAAAGAACTCTTTATCTATGGATTGGAACAGTATTTCCAAATGAGCAGGTGTACACTTTAATAAAAGTGCTCTCTGATTTTCCTTAATAAATTCTAATAGTCCAGGTATACCTCGACTATATTCTATATAGTGTATCTGACCTCCCTGTACTAGTTGAGGCATGATACTGGTAATTGTTAAATCAAATGATATGGATGTATGGAACAGCGAAACCATATTATCATATATGAAATAATTTTCTATACAGTGTGAAAGATAATTGCCAAGGGCCTTCTGAGATATGACAACTCCTTTTGGAACTCCAGTTGAACCAGATGTATATAAAACATACGCTGCATTAACTGCCTTCTTATGAGTGATTTTATTCGTAGACGCAACAAGGTGGCTGACATCTATGTCAGGTATTCCTTCAACCGAAATGTCGGAAATCTTGAATACAGAAGCATCATATAATATGCAGCTGACCTGTGCTTCCTTTAAAATTCCTTTCACTCTCTCTATTGGTAAAGATAAGTCTAACGGTACGTAAGTACAGTCATTTCTCCAAACCGCCAGAATACTATATAGGAATTTATCATTTCTGTCTGTTATAACAGCGACTCTACTTCCTGAAACAATCTTTTCTTCTAACATTTTTTCTAGGATATAGTCGGCATATTGACTCATTTTTTCATACGTCACGATTTCACCATTTTGCTGTATTAAGACATTGTCTGAATGGATGGAAATTGAATTTTCTATTAATTCATAGGCTGTCTGCTTAACCTCTACCTCTTCCAGAGGATTAATGGCGGCAAGCTGTTTTCTGAAATCTTCAAGTTCATATGGACTTACAGAATCCAATTTAGCTTCTGGAACTTCTAGATATGTAGATAAAAGCCTCACCATAATATCAAGAAATCTTAAGACAAAGCCTTTATCATATTTATAAACTGCATAATTAACGCACAGCTTATAGTTTCTTCCTTCCTTATCTACCATTAAAGTAAAGTCATTCTTGGCTAAACCATCATTCTTATTTGCAACCGTTATATCTACACCATCAAATATCGTATTTGGAATCTTCATATCCTGTAATAAAAATATAAAATCCGAAAATGGTGTATAATCCTGCTTGTACTTTTCAGCTATGTAATTTGTTACAATTTCATCATACGGAAATGCTTGATTATCATTTAACAGAAGAGATAATCTGTTCAATTCATGAACTAACGCTGCAAAGCTTTTGTTATGTATATTTGTCTGCACTGGAACATTATTCACAAAAAAGCCCATCATATCCATTAAATCACCATTTACTCTGCCAGAAGTAACCGTTTCAACCATTACTCTGTCTTTTCCAGTAATGTATGAAAGTGTACCCAAAAATGTGGATAGAAAAATAGAAAATGTTGAGCCATAGCCTTTTGAAATAAAATCTTCCAATTTCTCTGTGAGATTATCGTGCAACATTATTTCTTCATAACCGCTCAAAAAAATATTCTCGTTTTTCTGTTGGACTGGATAGTTAACCTCAAGCTTTTCATACCCATCTTGAAACATCTTATCCCAAAAAACTTTCGTTCTGTCCCTTTCCCCATCATCTAACCATTCTTCGTACCAGGCTGCGTAATCAGCATATTGTAGTTCTGGCATTTCAAGGATACTTGCTTGATTTTTACAGTACCCATTATAAGCAGAGGCAAGTTCTTTCATAAATAAGCTGATAGACCAGCCGTCCATCATAATATGATGAAACACAAGTAAAAGCCTATATTCATTTTCAAACTTAAATAGTCTGATTCTTAATAATGGTGCATTACTTAAATCAAAAGGCTGATTTACTGCTTCTTCACGCAGTTTTTCATATTCCTTTCTGTCTGATACTATATCTATGTCTTCATTTAACTTGATTTCCTCAAAAATAATCTGATACAATATACCATTCTTTTCAATAAGCCCAGTTCGTAGTGGTTCATTACATTGAATTACGTCATTTAATGCCTTCCATAATAGAGTTACCTTTAACTCTCCTATCATGTTTATTTCGATCGGAATATGGTATACAGCTGTCTTTGGATGTTTTTGCTCAAAATACCATATTCGTTTTTGTGCTCGTGAAGCAACCACTTCGTATTTATTTACTCCCAATCTTTTGCACCGCCTTAATATTTATCTTTATAGTTTACTTTTTCTCTCTTATAGACCTTCTTCTCTCGATTTCCACTTTGATATTTTAATTTGTCTTTTTTTATTCTTCTGCCTTTCACCCACAAAAAATCTTGTTCCTGTACAATTTTTTTATAGTTATCAAGTCTCTTCTGAGATAAAAGACCATTTTCAACAGCCTTTTTAACCGCACAGCCTTCTTCTTTCCCATGACTGCAATTACGAAAAGAACAATACTCTGCCCAGCTAAGAATATCATCAAATCCTACTTGCGCAAGTCCATCACTAAATATTACTCCAAACTCACGCATACCAGGTGTATCCAATAATAATGTTCCGTTATCTAGTACATTTAGTTCTCGCCTTGTTGTTGTATGACACCCCTTCCCCGTTGAACTGCTTATCTCCTTTACATCCATTGCATCATATCCTAAAAGAGTATTCATTATGGTACTCTTGCCAACACCACTAGCTCCAACAAAAGCAACTGTTTCTCCTGGAATTAGATAAGGATACAAAGATTCTAACCCATCCTTTCCCTGAATTGCTGCTATCTGAATAATTGTGCCTTCTGGATATACTTTTTGCGCTAGCTCTACAAATTCTAGTGGATTTTCTGCCAAGTCTGATTTTGACAGCACAATAATTAATTCAATTTTGCAATTTTTCGCTTGTGCAATATATCTTTCGATTCTTCTAGGATTAAAATCTTGATTCATAGAGGTTACCAAAAAGATTTTGTCTAAATTAACACCTATTACTTGGTTGTTAAATTCGCTTCCTGCACTTTTTCTAATAAATTCATTCTTTCTTGGAATAATTTTATCAACTAAGCAAATATCATTTTCTTTTTGCTGTACAATCACCCAATCTCCTGGAACTGGTATCTTGTCCTCAAATTTTAATATCTTAGCTGATGTAATACCTCTTGTAATACCTTTGGCTATTGCAATCTCAATATTTTTGGAATTGTAACAGGTTATTACTCTTCCCACTTCTTGATTATCTGATAAATTCACTTGATCGCACTCATATTTGCTTAAACCATATAATTCTTTATAATCCAATTTACTCTCCTTTAATAATTCGTCTTTCCACTCTTTTCATGCTCACTTTTTTCTGATGATTCTTAGGCTGACTCTGTAATTGGTCAATATAACTTGCTATGTCCTTAATAGTTTTTAAAGAATACACTTTCTCAAGAGCAATTTCTACATCGAACATTTTCTCTAACCGCATTTTCATCTGCATTGCCATCAGTGAATGTCCACCCGCTTCAAAGAAACTTGTATCACAGCTGATAGTTTCAACATCCAACATTTCCTGCCATAATTGATAAACCATCTTCTCCGTTTTCGTTTCTGGTAATATAATATTACCTTCAAAATTAATCTTTGGAAGTGTAGATGGATCGATTTTATTACTACTGCTGAAATTAAATTTTTCTACAAAAGTAATATAGGCTGGAACCATATAAAAAGGTAAGCTTTGGCTTAAGCATTCCCTAATATGGTGAATTGAAATGTTTTTGCTAGATTCTTCTCCTATTTTAATATAAGCTGCTATTTGCTTTGTTCCAAACTCATTTTCCACAGTTGTTACATAGGAGTCCTGTACTAAATCAATTGCATCTATACTTTCTTTAATCTCACTTAATTCAACTCGGAATCCTCTAATTTTAACTTGCAAATCCTTACGTCCACAAAAAACGATTTCTCCATTACTGTCTCTGTATGCCAAATCCCCCGAACAGTACACTCTTTCACCATCACAATTTACATGAAACTTTTTCTCAGTCTCTTCCTCGTTCGCAACATAACCTTTTGCGACACCAGGACCACCAATAATAATCTCTCCAACTACTCCCAATGGCAGATCTGAACCATCATATGTGTTCCGAATATGAACCACGGTATCCGATACTGGCGAACCAATTGTTATTTTCTTATTGTTAATGCAGTTCTCTGATATTTCCTTAAAAGTTGTAAATACTGTACTTTCACTTGGACCATACATATTTACCAAACGGCATTCAGGTAACTTTCTATATGCTTCACTTACACAATGCAGATTAGCACTTTCTCCACCAAACATTAACTGCTTGATACCTTCAAATGGTATTGGAACCATAAGGCTAAGCTGATTAAATAGTGATGTTGTAACGATCATAAGATCTATTTTTTCATTCGTTATTATCTTTCTTAACTCTTTTGGATTTAATAAGCTGAATTTATCAATTAAGACTAGTGTAGCTCCATTAAGCATAGCTCCCCATATTTCAAAGACAGATGCATCAAATGAGGTATTATTTGCCTGTGCAATTATATTGTTTTCAGTAATCCTGCAATAATTTGGATTATTAACAATGCGAAGCACTCCCTTATTGGCGACACTGAGTCCTTTAGGCTTTCCACTTGTACCTGATGTATATATACAATAAAGTTCATCATCTGCATAGACATTCTGACTTAAACATACATTGTCTTTATCTTTCACTTCCGCACTCTCTACACTTATCTTAGCGATGCTTTGCTCTACCTCTATCTCCTCAAGCTTACCCTTACTATCTGTATCAAATACTATTCCTGCAGGATTCAATTGTGCTATAATCTCTGCTATCCTTTGATTAGGTAAGGAATAATCCAAAGCGATATAAGAACCACCAGTTCTTACCACACCAATAATACCATGTAATGTATTTATTTTATTTTTACAGAAAATAACATATCTCTTTTTTTCTTGGCCACATTTATGCATAATAAGTTCCGCAATGGCAGCTGTAATTTTCCCCAGCTCATGGTAACTTTCACTAAGTTTCTCTTGTTTTACAGCTATACGACTGCCAAACTTCTGGATTACCTCTTCAAACTGTTCCGCAACACTACCTGCCAATTGGCTTTCAGAATCTTGCATATTCTTTACAGTAATAATCTCTTGTTCACAACATATTGGATGCTTCAGACTGCCAATCTCTATTTCTGGTTCTTCAGAAGTTTTTATAATACAGTTGATGAAAAATTCAATGAAGCTTTTCACAAAGTTTACTGGATATAAATCTTCCCTATATTGAACATTTCCAATAATCTTATCCTGAAATCTTTCAAGCATAATTGTGATATCACAAAGTTGATCTCTATTCTTAAGTGGAAATCCAGATACATTGTAATCTCCCAATTCCACATTCACTTCATTCATTCCCATTGTTAATAGCGATGCCCCTTCAAGAGACTTAATATTCGCCTTTTCTAATATAAACATCGTCTGATAGCAATTATTCGATTGGTTGAGATCTTTTGCATTCATGATTTCCTGCACCTTATGTAGGGTAACTTTCTGATTGGAAAATGCCTTTTTTATGCGTTTGTTTATACTAACCGCATATTCTGAAAAAATGGCACTATCTATCACCTTTTCCCGAATAGGCAGTGTATTTACATAATATCCCACATTATTTAATTCTTTTTTGGAATAACGCCCAAGAAAAGGAACACCTGTTACGATATCATTCTCACCGAAATAATAGGAAAGTGTGATATGATAATTTGCTAACAGAAAAGCAAAAGGAGTAACTCCTAGCTTAAGACATCTATCATAGAAACGATTTGTAATCTCTTCATTTATTATAATACTTTCTGTTTTCACTTGAGCTTTTTGGTCTGGTCGAGGAACAATTCCATATGGTGGCTTCAATGAAGGAACAGAGTCTTTTAGAACTTGCTCCCAATACTCAATAGAATTCTGAAATTTAGCATCATTTCTAAACTCCTGCTGCCTTTTAACTGAATCAAAATATCCATACTCTGGTTCAATCATTTCATGCTCAAATGATTCATTTCCAAGAAAGTCTTGCATTTCTTTTAATACCAGTATTAAGGACCAATAATCTAATATGATATGATGTGATAACAAAAGCATGTATTTTTCATAGGATCTGGTAACTGCTAAATATATCTTAGAAATAGGACCTGCTTTCAAATTAATTGCAGTATTAACCTCATCCTCAAACTTCTTCTTAACTTCTTCACTATTTTCTAAATGCAATACTTCAAAATGAATATTACTGTCTGGATTTAATTTCATCTTAACGGATTCTGGGGTTTCGCTGAATGTAGTACATAATATAGGATGCTTTTTGGAAAGCCACTTTGAAAATTCAAACAATTTATCTATTTCAATATCATTATTGAACTTAACAGAAAAAAAAGTGTTATATGCCGTTGACGAAGGTTCTTTGTTCTGAATAAGCCACAGTCCAAGCTGCCCCTCCGATAGATTACTTTCTAAAATTACTTTATTATTTATCTCCTCCATCTTTTCTCCCCTCTGTATTATACGCTTTCATTTTTGCTTTTATCTCTTGACATAAAGTACAATTACATTCCTCTCCAATCTCACTAGGCTGTTCATATTCCGAAGTAACTCCCTGATAACTACGAAAAATAACTTTGTTATCATTATTCGATAAAATATATTGAGGGCCTACAGGAATTTTTCCACCCTTAGAATCTATTACAAAGGTTGGTATGCAAAAACCTGAAGTGTATCCTCTCAACCCCTCCATGATTTGAATTCCTTTACTCACTTTCGTTCTAAAATGTGATATTCCTGCAGATAGGTCACATTGATATAAATAATATGGCCTAATCCTCATTCTAACTAATTCATGAACTAAATCTCTCATTGTACCGACACAATCATTGATTCCTCTTAATAAGACACTTTGATTTAACAATGGAATACCATTATCCGCCAACTTTTCGCATGCTTCACGAGATTCCTTAGTAATCTCCTGTGGATGATTAAATTGTACACTAATCCAAAGTGGCTGATATTTCTTCAACATTGCAACTAAATCATCCGTAATTCTTTGTGGCATGACAACTGGCATTCTTGTACCTATTCTTACTACCTCGACATGCTTAACATGAGATAGTCTATCTAAGATGTATTCTAATCTTTCATCTGATAAAGTCAGTGCATCTCCTCCAGATATTAATACATCTCTTACTACCGTCTTTTTCTCAATATAGTCTAATGCCTCTTCCATATTTTCTAGCGGCTTATCATGTTGTCCTGCAAACCGTCTTCTAGTACAATGTCTACAATACATTGAACACTGATCTGTGCTTAATAATAGGACTCTATCTGGATACTTATGTATTAATCCTGGAACTGGAGAGTAAATATCTTCGGATAATGGATCAACCATATCCTCTTGTGCTATAAATAATTCTTTTGAGGTAGGTACTGCTTGCTTCCTTATTGGGTCATTTATACTATTATTTTGTATCAACGATAAGTAGTATGGCGTTATAGACATTCTTAAACTTTTTAAACATTCCTGTATTCCATATATTTCTTCATCTGTCAGTGTAAGGTACTGTTGAAGTTCTTCTACAGTACTAATTCTGTTTTTTAACTGCCAATGCCAGTCATTCCACTCTTCATCCGTACATTTTTTATATTCTCTTATTTTTTCCCTAATGCTCATTTTTCCCTCTTTTAATATAAAAGTTTTTCTTTTTACTGTATTCCATCTAAAATCTCACTGAAGTTACTTGGATATTGATGGCCTACTCCCTCACTCCATTCAACACGTACTTTTATATTCCTCTCTCTTGCCGAAGCTGCAAATTTCTCTGTCAAATACAAACAGTCCTTGTCTTCTCTCCCACATATAATTTCCATCCATATAGAATTATCATGAATAAAAGTTAAAATTTCCGTCATGTTCGTCTCTATAATTGGTATCCAGGGAGATTGAAGAATAATTCCTTCACACTTCATTTTTGCATATAGAATATTTTTTAGTATCTCGTTACATCCTGCTGAGAATCCACACAAAATGCGCGAATCATACTTATTCCATTGTATTGTTTTTACAACCTGCTCCAGTTGAATTGTTTCCTCATCATCCCATCGATATAAGTTATAAGAATCCAACGTTTTGGATTGTACATATTCTACTTGATATCCCTGCCCCTTGAGAGCTTCCCAATGTTTTTGACACATCTGAATATTTTGTTGATTTCCATGTAATACCAGTGCAAGTTTTTTACTCTTCACAGAATCCCATGTACAAACGGTCTTGGCATTTTCCAATTCTTTATAGTACCTTTTCTCGGAAATCTCCCTACATTTCTGAAATATACTTTCACTTCGCAGGCTATCCAAATCACTGTCTTCAAATACGGTTGGCCGATACCAATACCTTTTTAC
>ERZ808278.854-NODE-854-length-15917-cov-4.688753_pt1 | contig 15917 bp, 13 predicted proteins | sample MGYA00521239_ERZ808278 | MGnify/ENA primary metagenome ERZ808278 (study PRJEB31516, sample SAMN03275600) | gut metagenome | biome: mammalia-associated habitat; material: feces | host: Papio cynocephalus | place: Kenya | collected 2012-07-17 ... | reverse complement strand
AGCGGTTTAAGAAATTAAATACAAAAATCGTTTTTGCAAATGATTTTGACAAAGACGCTGCAACTTGCTATAATTCAAATCCCCTGTTAGTCAATAATGGTGCTGAGTGCTTGTTGGAAGATATCAGAAATATTGACGCGCAATCAATTCCTAATTTTGACATTCTATTGGCAGGATTCCCTTGCCAACCTTTTTCAAATGCAGGAAACCGAAAAGGTATTAATGATAAAAACGGAAGAGGAACTCTTTTTGAGGAGTGTGAGCGCATATTAAAATGCAAAGTTGAAAAAGGTCACCGCCCGAAAGCATTTGTGTTTGAAAATGTAAGAGGAATAATGTCATGCCACATGGATGACGGCACACCTGTTCCAGAAGAAATCAAAAAGCGAATGGAAGCTTTAGGTTATAAAGTTTCCTGTAAATTGCTTTGCGCATCAAATTACGGTGTGCCGCAACAGAGATACCGCTTCCTTATTATTGGTGTTGACAACCGATACAATCATTTTGACTTTTTGGAACTTGATAAGGTTGTTAAATACCATAAAATTCCTTCAGTTTCTTATGGTACACAAGAACCTTTGCTGCTTGGCTCAATTCTTTGTGGCACAAAAGATTTACCCGATAGTGAATATTGGGAATATAGTTTAACGACACAGAGAACAGTAGATCTCATCGGGCCATGTTCTCATGGGACAAGCCTTGATAATGTGTTCCATTCAAAATTCAAAATGACAGATCTTCCTCTGGATGCATTTAAGGGTAAGTCTTGGAAAGATATTCCATACGATAAACTATCCCCTCGCTTCAAGAAAATCTTTGACAATCCCAAGCGATACCATTCGCCCAAATTTTTCAGGCGCTTTGCTTATGGAGAAATAAATGGAACAATAACTGCTTCTGCTCAACCTGAGAATTGCGGAATAACACACCCTATAGAGAACCGAAGATATACAGTCCGGGAGATTGCACGCATCCAATCATTCCCTGACAATTATCTATTTTCAAGCATACCTCTTCAATCGCGTTATAAGGTTATTGGGAATGCTGTTCCACCAATACTCGGTTGGGTTATTGCATCTGCCTTAATCGAACATCTTCAAAAACAATAAATATGGCATTCCTATCAAAACAAACGATATTGTCTGCATATCGGAGCCTTTCAAAACTCACGAATGATCCTTCTGCCCAAGGTGCAACACAAGTAACCAGTGCTTTACGTTACTTGTTCGCTCTTGATGCTTTCAAGAAAAAATATTCTCGTGATTGCGATACGAGAAACAAAAACGATAAAGACGAGTTTATAAGACTTGTTGGAAATGTTGTATCCATCGGGAATAATTTATATACTGCCAACTTTTTCAATTCGATTAAAGAAAGTGCGGATTTCTCTGTTGGTAGCAATTTTTTCTCGGTGAATACTGTGAAGAATTCTCTTGAGAACGAGAACAAAGAATATAGTTTCCCCAAAAGAGGAAACACGCCCCTTTTTAAAATAATCAATGGAAAACTATCCGAACGGATTGAATTATTGCCAAATATTGACTCTTTCTTAAGTACAACAGAATTAAAGAGTGCTTTTGCATTATGGCTTATTAGGGATAAGAATATTGACGAAACCAATCCTTACGATGCAATATACAATTCACTTTCGGAAGATTATTCAAACGAACTGATTTCGAAATTACTTTCCAGTTCAAAAAACCAGTTTTCAGACTTTAGTATTTCTTTTTCTGACACAAAAACGGAACTTGACATTGCCGATTTTGTCCAAACAAACCCCGATAAAACTACTTCTAAGACGCCTATCAATAAAGAAGATATTTCAAAGGAGCTCAAAATCTCTTTCCTTAAATATTTTGATAACTATTTAAGGCTTAGTACAGGTAAATCCCCAGAACAGAATAAGTTGGATCAGTATATTTCTTTATACGAAAAGAACATTGAAATTCCGTTACGCAATTTGGTGCCAGATTTCAACTCAATATTTGATTATGAAAATGTAGTTAAACTCAATAATGTTTTTCAAAGAGCCGCAAATATAGATGACAAGTTTAAACTTTTACTTTTGGACGCATGGCCAAAAGACAAAGTTATGCAAACATTATATTATGAACCATGGACTATGGTTCGCCACTACAGAAATTTTCTTGAATTAATAGCAAATGTTTCACATCTATTTAATTCTATAGATACCGACACTAATGTTATTAGTGTTTTCGACAGAAAACAAATTGATGGTATCAGATACAATGAATACCTTACCGCGATGCGAACGAAGCCGTTCTTGCTGTTAGCTGGCATATCGGGAACAGGCAAGAGCCGTATCGTTAAGCAAATGGCTTTTGAAAGTTGTCCGGATATACCGGTCTTGCGCTGTGATAAGACTGCCCCAGGCAACTACGAGTTAATTGAAGTGAAGCCTAATTGGCACGATAGCACTGAGCTACTTGGATATGAAAGTGAAATCGGTGGCGCACATTTTGTTCTTACACCATTCATCAAATTTTTGGTGAAAGCAATGCGCTATGAAGATAAAGCTCCTTTCTTTGTATGTATGGACGAAATGAACCTTGCTCCGGTAGAACAATATTTTGCCGAATTCCTAAGTGTTCTTGAAAGCCGCAAACTACTTCCAAACGGCATAATCACGAGTGAACCACTTGTTAAAGCGGACATTTTCATAAAGTATGGGGCAACGCTCAAAGACGAATTGTTTGACATAAAACAGCCAAAAGCAAAAGGCGATAAGACAGAAGATCCAGTAGAGGGTTATGGTGATTTTAATGCCGTTTACGAACGCTTGAAAGCTGACGGACTTCGCTTGCCAAGCAACTTGATAGTGGTGGGCACTGTAAATATGGACGAAACCACGCATCAGTTCTCTCGTAAGGTAATAGACCGTGCTATGACCATAGAAATGAATATTGAGGATGCAGAAACACCATTCAAAAATTTCTTTGACGGCACAGCCGCACTTGACTATCCAAACGATGAACCTGCGGACAAAAACTTGTTCTTGCCAAAGATTGTGCAAGCATCAGAAGCCTTGTCGCAACTCAGTGATGAAGATGCTACATACTTAAAAGATTCAGTACCGCAATTGCTACATACATTGAACACAGCACTAAATGGCACACCATTCAAAATTGCATACCGCGTGCAGAACGAGCTAATACTCTATTTCTACTCACTACGCGAAGAAAAGCCGGATGATACAGCGGAGGCATTGTTGGCCACCGCTATTGATGCAATATTGATGATGAAAGTGCTGCCACGCATAGAGGGCGATGAAGACCTTCTTGAAGAGCCTCTGAAAGAACTTGCAGTGTTCACCAAGAGCTACCCGAACTCGGCGAAAAAGATTGCAGAGATGCAGGAACGCTTGTCACGGGCGCACTTCACAAGTTTCTGGCCGTAACAAAATGTTACCCATTATGGACGTACTCTCCTACAAAAGCACTGATGGTCTCGTTGCTATCACTGTCAGCACCGCAGCCGATATGGCAAACTGCTGGCGGCGATTTAGCGTGCGAGTAGGCGAAAAGGCTACGACATACTGCAACTACCGTTCAACTATTGCTGGACGGCTGTCCATTGCTATGCCATCGCTACATCATTCACTGGAAGAAGTGGGCGAAGGAGAGAACACACAGTGGTGCGAATTACCACCTGTGTTTTACGAAACCGCTGTTTATAATGTTAGTATCTACCTTAGTTGCATTGAACACGAACCCAGTGTCATTCACAAACTCAAAGAAGTTGCCGAACTGTTTACGGCAATCAACGTGGGCGAGAGCAAATGGGTGCTGACAGCTCCGCTGTCGTTCTTAAACGAGCCAGGCATCTTTAACCTCTCGTTCAAATACAAACCTATTGGACAAGCGAAGCGAACCGACACATTCGCTTTCCGAGTGGTCTCACCAAAACTCGACACGAAAGACGATTACCGGCATATCTTGAATGAGATAAACCGCGAGTACAACGAAATCGTGTTCCAATATCTCACCAAAACTGTGCAGAACCTTGACAGAGGCGGACGCACAAACAATGATGTGATATGGCTATCAATTTTCCGGCAAGTGATAGACGGATACATTAAGGCGGTCTCCTATATCACCATGCGCCCGCACTTACAAGAAACAACGGAAGTACATTTCAGCCACGCCGACCGCATCAAGCGGTGGACTCCCAAGATGGCGCAACGTTATGCCCAAAGCGAGAGCCGCGGCACTCTCGGTCATGACTATTTTCGCCACGAAGTAACCATAAACACCAACGACACCGCCGAAAACCGTTTTGTAAAATTCACTCTCGGTCGCATAAGCCAACGGCTCGAATATGTGTTCAAGCACATTCGCACCCATAACAAGGAAATCACCGAAGCCGAATTGAACACATTTGACGAATACGCACTAAAACTGCGCAAACTTTCCAACTCTCCACTCCTGCGTAGGCTCAAAGCCGAACCGATGCACAATGAGAGCATTGTGCTGCAAAAACGCACAGGCTACTCGCAAGTGTACCGCTGCTGGATAATACTGCAAAAGGGCATCGAACTTTACGATGGTAGCACTCAGATAGGAGTCCGCCCTATTTGGGAACTCTATGAGTTATGGTGCTTCCTGAAGATGCGTCAGATGGTGGCAAAAATCCTTGACTTGCATTTTGGTATCGAGGAAGAAATTGTAGAAAAGCCGATGCCGATGATTGAGCCGTTCACCGAGAACAAACAAGAACACACCGTGTTCTATTACAAAGACGGTGATGAGATTCGGCTGCACTACCAACACACCTACAACCGAAGCAGTGGCGAGGTGCATACTGCCACAACCGACAATCGTCCAGACATCGTGTTGACCATTCGCAAACCTGACGGATTTGAGCTGACTTACCTCTTTGATGCGAAATATCGTGTATGTGACGACAACGAATTTTCCAAAGAGGACAAAGACGAAATCAACGCACTCCATGCCGCCGACTATCCGCCAAGCGATGCCATCAACCAAATGCACCGCTATCGTGATGCCATTTACTATGGCGACAAGGTGGGCAGCATCCGCCAACATTCTGCCAAGGAGATTATCGGCGGCTACATTCTGTTTCCAGGGCGAGGTGACGACCAAGCCGTGCGCAACCGCTACTTCTTCAAAAGCATTAAGACGGTGAACATTGGTGCGTTTCCGCTCCTGCCAGACCACAACGACCCAGACAACGAGGGGTCGCTACTTTACGAGCATCTAACAAAAATACTGACGGAGCAATCTGCCTACGAACAGATTCGCGATGCAGTTCCACAGCACGGACTTGTCTATACACGCTCCATTACTGAAAGCAACGACCTTGTGCTTGTTGGCTACTTCAAGGCTGAACAGAAAGAGGTCATCTTAAAAAACAAACTTTATTATGTCCCGGCAGGTTTGGGCAAAGGGTCTATCAACATTGTGTCTGGCTTTGAAAATGCAAAGTACCTCCTTCTTCACCATGACAAAGACCGTATATTGCTTGAACTCAAAGGGAATGGGCCAAAGTTCTTCACAGCAAACACACTAGCTGATATGGGTTTTGAGCCATCGGGCGACTATTACCTTGGCTTTGAAATTAAGTCATTAAAGTCAGTTGAAATAGATGGATTTGACATCAACGCAATAAACCTACACAAAGCTGGCAAACAAAGTTACAAACCATATTTCATTACATTCAAAGAGTTTAAGGAACTACCTTCTTAAAGGATTAAAGTTATTATATTATATGCTTATACAAGAACAGTCTTAATTACAACAAATAATGAAATTATTTCTTGATGTATTCATTTTTCAGCTCCAAAAGAAAGAAAAAGGAAAATATACCGATGAGGTTGTGAATTTTAGTGAGGTTCACAAACAACTCAATATAAAATATCCAGAAAAAGGGACAATGATGGCCTTACTGCAAGACATCATCAATTCCATTGACACTACTTTTTACATCAATGGAGACAATTCTAAAGCATTGAGTTTCTGCAAAAGCAATACGTTCGCTATTAGCGAAAACACAAATTGTATTTCTGGACGGTTTGTTGGCGGAAATACTGGCCTACAATTTGATGTCTACAACAATGACGATGCTACTCAGCCGACACACATAATAAAGCCCGATGAAGTTGCATCGGTCCAGTTCTTCTTCAAAATATGGCTCCCAAAAGATTTTTCAACAGGTGTTCTTATTGTACAAAGATACTCTAACAATACTTGTTTAGGACTATTGAAGGAGAGACTATACAAGTACTTTCAGTCTATAGGTTATAAATTCATTTCACATAAATTTGTGCCAGAAGATAGGCGTCGTGAATTCTTAGAAGCCTGCAATATAACACGAATCGGAATAAGTTGGAAAAAAGGGATAGACAATACTCTTAAACCTCAAGTTGACTTATTACGAAATAATAATATCACACACATCATATCAAATATCTCGTTATCTACAAAAAAATTACTAACAGATAATATTTACAGACGCACTGTTTCTGACGAAGTAAGCACGCTCTATCCAGAATTTGACTCAAGACTTCATGATATAAAATTCTATTATATTGATACAAAAGGACAGAAAGCATCTTCTACATTAGAAGAAATAGAATGTCTTTTGCCATCTATCAGTTTAGATGAATCTTGCATTAATTTTAACAACACCCCAAATTGGGAGGCAATAGAAACTACTGCAAATAGTTGTTTAGAACTTATAAAAGCTGATTTAAAATATACAGCAAAAGTACAATAATTGGTATGTGGCATAGTACAGTAGAATTAATTTACACGGGATTTAAGTCTCTATTCCTTAACCCAAATGGATTCGGTAGTTCTATCATTTCCGGAATAACTACTTATGTTATCATACCATGTATAGTGGTATGCATCAGTTTCCTTTATAAAATACAAATACAAGAGTCTCTTGTTAGTGATATATTGACCATTCTTAGTATTTTTTTGGCAATCACTTTGGGGGTTATTTTCATTGTGCCAGATAAACTCACTAAGCGATTCGTGCAAGAAAACTCTCAAAATGAATCTGATAAAAATGCGAAGATAAGATATAGGAATTTTTGCAAACTTTTCATTCAACGTCTCTCTTTCATTTTGGTTCTTAGCGTAATCCTTATAGTTGCAACGATTATTATGAAAGTTTCTTCTGATAAATTATTATTGATATTTTCTTCTCTTGTAATGGGAATGTTCACTATGTCAATCCTTTGCATATTGAAACTAATAGTAGACATCTATATTTTCCTTATGGATGATATTTCGAGGATTCAATAATTACGTGTTCCAATAACTATTTATAATTAATCTATGAAATGCAAAGACCTTGAAATAAAAATAGACGAGAAAGAGCCATTTAAAAATGACAAGTTAAATAGATTGCCTATCGCTAATAATTTAACTACCATCGTTAATTTATATGCAGATACTGGTGCTGTCATCTCTCTTGATGGAGAATGGGGTGCTGGCAAAACTACCTTCATCAAAATGTGGAAACAGTTTTTAGTTAACAACAACTATAAATGTATCTATTTCAATGCATGGGAGTGTGATTATAAGGACGACCCATTTGTTGCCCTTTTTTCAGAACTCAATAATATTTTTAATAATTCCGACTCATTCAAAGAGTTAGTATCACGAGGTTCCAAAATACTGCTTAAACTTGGAGGCGGAATTATTAAAGGCGCATTAGCAAAAACGACAGGAATAACTGTAGACGCACTTACAGCAACAACAGAAGAAATTGAAGAGCAATGCTACAATAAGATAGAAGAATATCAAAAAAGCAAAGAATCATTAGCTAATTTTAAAAATAAATTGAGTGAATTTGTTGCATATGAGGCCAAAAGTAATCCTCTCGTTTTTTTTATTGATGAGTTGGATCGCTGCAATCCACATTTTGCTATAAAACTCTTGGAACGCATCAAGCATCTTTTTGATGTACCCAACATTATATTTGTACTTGCGGTCAATTTGAATCAATTACAGTACGCAGTTCAAGGTTTTTACGGATCGCCCAACATTGATGGCTGTATGTATTTAAAGCGTTTTATTGATATTGAATACCATTTGCCCGCTCCTAATATGGAAACATATTGCGATTATCTATATGAGCAATATGAGATAAAATCATTTTTTGAGAGTGATCATAGAATGTATAATTCAGAATTAAAGGATGCTTCAGTTTTATTTTTATATTTAGCCCGGGATTTATTAATTGCTTCAAAAATGAGTTTAAGGGCGGCAAATAGACTATTTGCATATATCAGATTGGCACTTTGTGGCTTCGACAACAATAGTAATTTCTCATCAAGTATATTTTTGCTATTAACATACTTTAAAGAATTCCAACCAGATTTGTATGATGCAATAAAAATGGGAGATTATTCTATACAAGAATTACTGTATCAGATAGAGTCCCATTTACCACCATCGCTATTCAATTATGATGAGTTCTCTCAACATCATATTGCCTGGGCCGTTGCATCACTAATCATTCACTATAATAGACCATCAAATAGGTTGGAACGAGAGCAACTCCACAATAATGGGACTGAGGAAAACCCTTCTTTTCCGATAAAATCAAATAAAATCAACCAATCAGAACTTAATAAAGGTTTAAATTTCTATAGTAAAGGACGGTGTTTAGGCTATAGCATGCAATCAATACTTGAAAGAATTGATTTAGTTAGTTCTATTAGGTTAAATACCATATGAAAGATTAAGAGCCTCGATATAGATGCAGAGGTCTCTTTGCATTTTAATAAGTGCATTGTTTACACATAATAGAGCTTAAATAGGGTTTGATTACATATTTTGGAATGGAGGCTTAGTGATTGGCATGATGCTTACCAAACAATGTCAGCATTAGGCTTCTCCGTTGCTGTGGGCATTTCTGTTATTTAATGCTGTGCAGTTTTGTTGCGGCTTCTTTTTGATATTCTGTGGCGGTGCTGTTTGGGTTGTGTGGCGGTTATTGGTGGCGAGTGGTGTAGGTGTCATTTTGGTATATCAAGAGTTTGATTGGGATAACGTTGTGCAGGCACGAGGCTGCATTGAGTTTACATCGCTAAGTTAGCGATTTATCCAGCCTGTCAAGGGCGAGGCAAGTCAGTCTCAAAAATTTTCCTTTTTCTGTGCCGGAAAAACGAGTATTCAAGCCTTATCGTTTGAGCTGCCCCTTGTCTTTGTCTGTCACGGCGGAGCCGTTGATTGCATTCGCTCCTTTTTGCAATGTAAATCAAACGCGCCCCGGCGCACAGTTATTAACAATCAAATTCTTACAAAAATGACACATGTCTCTTTATTCGCCACAATGAACTCTTACGCTTACTCAAACAGCAATGAAATGAATGAATATCAAGTGGAAGTCGTGACTTTCGACGGCGACAGCGAAATCGTGACTGTTGAAGCCCACAACGAAAGAGAAGCCTCGGAAAAGGCAGCCGAAATGGTCGGCAATGCGGACTACACAATCGTTTACTAAGCCAATCCCATTCCGAAAGATGGTCAGCCAAACGGCTGACTATTTTTTGTTCACAAACCTATTGATGCGGAATACCTAACAAGTCGCGAAACGACAGCACCTGCTTCACCCACAATCGAGGCTCGGCTTTGATGAAATGTTCTCTTGGATTATGACCGCCCAATCGATAGCAAGTGCATACTCGGCACTCTTTTGATTCGCCACACATTGACTGGCGCACACCTTGCACATACCAATAAAGCCGTACTTTTGAGTCACGGCATCAGTTTGTCACTTTCTACAATGCCCACATTGACGTTTTGCTGACCTTTGTCAGCTACCTTTCTATTTGCCACGATGGTTTTGACTGCAACATTGTTTTTCGCCTTACCGCACCATTCTTTTTTACTTTGCAAAGTTAGGACGACGCTCCGGCTGCAAGGACAGGTTTGCACGCAGTGTTCCTCCGATTTTTACGCTAATGCTTGGCGAAAAATGCGTCAGTCATCCTTGCATTATCTCCGCTTTCTCGTCCACTTGATTGCTCGTAAAATAAACGGCGCATCAGTGCCAATGTGAATCATCAAAACTCATTAAATCATGGCAAAGAAAGTTTTAAAGAAAGCCGCAAAGGTCGCAAAGCGAAACGTTCAGGACATCGTAATTCCGAAAGCGACAGTTACTCCGCTGCTCATCGTGGCTCAACGCAAGTACGACAGATGGTATGTTTATTTCCAAGGCGTGCGTCCCAAAGACAATGTGGGTTGTGGCTGCAAGACAGCCCAAAGCGCAATACGCTATATGCACTTGCTCAAACATCGCTATGGAGCGGTCATCAGCCGGAACATATACGACAGAATCAAAGCCGAGATTCACGATTGACGGATAGTTGGTTGCAAGTTGCGGTCGCTCCGCAACTTGTAACGTTACCCAAACCGAAAGATGTCTTTTCCTCGTGGCATCTTTTGCAATACCTTAGCTTTATGATCCAAATTTCCGCCATACCCAGCACGCTGCTCTCCTGCCAAATTGGAGAAGTGACAATTTTGACCGACCACAGTTCCGTGGAAGTGGAGTTCAGCACACCGACTGAAACCCTACTTTCGGGGAAGTTCTATGCCTACAATGGCAAGGTGTATCTCCACGACCTACGCTCGCTCATCGAGCAAGCCATCAAAGCGACAGGCTTCTCCGTGGAGCAATTCATCTTATGTGCCGCTTATGGTGAGGAAGAAGCCGAAACGACATTCATCGCAGTACACTGCGACCGAGATATTGACATTTACGACATTGACCCGTTGTTTCTCAATCATTTCCTCACACCGGCGAGTTCACGGCGCATCGCTCCTAACTCGTTTGTATTCGTGTCGTGGTTCGCACGAAAAAACGAGCGTTTAGCTTACTACATCTACTGCGACTACATCGCAGCTGGCAAACCGGGACATATATCATTTCTCGGCGACTATGCCAATGTAAATGCGGTGGAGGACAATGTGATGACCATTGCTATTCTCTGCGATAATGTGCAGAAACGAGCTTCTGAACTCGCCAAACAGGAAGTGGAACTTGTTGCGTTCACCGTCCGTTGCGGTGATAGGGCGACAACGTTCTTCTTCGACCGTTCGCTTGCCGATGGGCATTGCTTCTATTTTCGCAACGCTTTCAACGCGCCTGACCAGATATTCATTCCTGCGGTCGCCACGGCAAAGACAACCACAGACCGCCCCATTGCGGTTCTTCTCGATACCTCGCAATTCTACGACAGTATACCAATGCAAGAATTTGAATTACAGTCTGCCGCCCTCACCTCTGATGAATGTCTCCTCTCCGAGCAACTATTCACATCGGAAGATGTCCGCATACCATACGAGAACCAGCCATACGATGCTGACTTTGACGCTCTGCGACCGATACTCATCACAGAATCCACTTGCGAAATAGCCGACTTGTCTGAGAAACCAAACTGCGTAAAGTTCACTTGGCGACACAACAGAAATTGCATCGCAATGCCAAATCCAATCGGCGACGGCATATTCACCGAACCATATAATTTCATCTTCAAGTAATGGCCAAGTCTGTACATATCACCACCGCACGCACGATGCTCAACAGCGGTGACCCTGTGGATATTTCCGTGTGGAAAGCAAACGGAGAGATTATCCACCTGCGCAACTGCATCTCGCTCCGTTACGATTTCTATGCCGGCACTCGCAACATCAAAATTCTCAACAGCGGACAAATTCGCAAAATCCGTGATTGCTGCATCTTTTCAATCAATGATTGCGAAGTTTTCTTATGAAAAATAATAACTTTGTATCATCTAACTAATTAAACCAATTTTATTATGAAACGAATTGCGCTATTAATTCTCATTTCATTCTTTGCTTGTTCTATAATCCAAGCGAAGAAGTTGTTTGTGGAAATGGAATTCCACAAGAACTGCATTAAATTAGATGATGGTTCAAATAAGAAGCGTCAGCCATTGAAAGATAAAAATGGAAAAGACCTTAAATTCACCTCACTAATAGGTGCATTAAACTATATGTCATTGCAAGGTTGGGAGCTGTTAGACACCAAATCTGTAACAAGCGGTGAAGGATATATAGGTGCTTATGGTGGATCAAGTTCTACAGAAACAAAAGTATATTACATTTTTTGCAAGGAAGTAACCGATGAAGAACTCACACAAGTAGTGGAAAACAGTTTCAAGAAATAGTTTTCTGTCTTTTCAAAACGCATTGCGGGTCCATAACTTTGTTGCAAATCACAACAAGTTATGGACTCGCTTAATTTTTCTTCTGTTGAAAACCTGCCCGGCATCAATGCACGAGCAGCGTTTCAAGTAAATTCGGCTTCGGTGTTCAAGGAAAACGTTGACATTCTTCCGGTCGTCATTAACGACAAAATATCCTATATACCGTGGGGCGGCGACAACAATATGCCTTTCGACATTCTGCGGCTCATCGAGGACGATGAAACGCTTTCCACTTGCCAAATGTTCAATGCCGAGGTATGCTACGGCAGCGGCTTGCAGTATAACTGTGATGCTGCAACCGCCCAGACTAAAGCCGCAGTTGATGAATTTCTACTTGATAACGACATCGCCTCTTACTTTCTTGGTGCATGCCAGGACTTTAAACACTTCGGTTTCGCTGTCAGCGTCATTATACTATCTCGTGACGGCAAGAAAATCGTGAGGCTGATGCGCAAGGAGGCTTGCTACTGCCGTTTCGCACCTGCCGACAAATCGGGCAGAATACCCAAAATTCTCTATGCCAACTGGCGTAAGAGCATCTCCGATGCCAAGAACATTGAGGTGATTGAGCTACTCGACACAGCCGCTCCGTGGCAAGATCTGCAAAGCAGACTTGCCGCTGGCACCGCTTGCCGAAAGTTCGCCGTCGTCAGCCGTGTACCTACACCTGACAGCACTTACTATCCAATTCCCTACTACGCCTCGCTGTTCAAGGGCAAATGGTACAACATCAAGCAGCTCATCGGCATCGCCAAGGAATCGAAGCTGAAAAACTCCGCCCCAATCAAATACCAAATCGAGATTTCTCAAAAGTATTGGGAGAGCATCTTCCGCTCAGAGGGAATAACCGACCGTCGAAAGCAGCAGGAGCGCATCGTGCAGGAGAAGCAGAGTATTCTCGACTTCCTCACAGGGGCGGAGAACAGCGGCAAGGCGTGGTTCTCCACGTTCTACATCACACCCGATGGCAAGGAACAGCACGATGTGGTCATCAACAAGATTGACGATGCTAAGGAGGGTGGTGACTGGAGTACCGACATTCAGGAAGCGGTCAATATGATGTGCTTTACACTCCGTGTCCACTCAAATCTCGTAGGATCTGTGCCGGGAAAAGCGCAGACCAACAACTCCGGCTCGGACAAGCGGGAACTCTACACCATCGCCCAGGCTCTGCAAAAGCCTTACCACGACCTGCTTTTCACCGTCCATCGCATCAATGGGTGGCATCACAACGTCTTGTTAAGTCACCACAAACGCGCCCGCTTATTGAGGTTCTAGACTATGCCCAACGCACAAACTCTATCGGCTCGCTGAAAGCCGCCGATGTTTCGCGTTCTATTACTGCACCTATGATGATTGCGTCACAGTCTGTATCACCAGCTGTTCAGCCCAATGTCATCGTTAATGTTCCTACCCAAATTTCGACTGACCCAAAGATCGCACAGGCACTTGACAGGCTGAACAAAAGATTGTCCGCACCGTTTGTCACCGTTGCCACTGTTTCTGGCGACAAGGGCATCAACAAGGCGCAGGAAGACTATGATCGGCTGATGCGCAACAAATCCCCGAAACCCCGTAAATAGCAGATATGGAAATTCTAATCAATGGCAGACAAGCCTACCTAAAAGAAAACACCTCTTTTCAGTTCGTGGAGGAAAATCGTCTGTTCAGTGGCTCTGACGGATATTCGCTGACTATCACATTTCCGTTGTGTGGCTGTGCGCATAACATCGCCATCTTCGGCAATATCAACCGTGCCGATGTCGTGGCGGACAGGGCGGTGTTTGATTGTTCTATCCGTGACAGTTCTTTTGTAAAGCACGGCACAATCACCATCACAGAAATCAACGACAGCGAGGTGAAGACTCAGTTCCTTGAAGGCCGCTCCGAAGCAAATTTCAATTCTTCTTTTGATGACATCTACATCAATGAACTTGACCTCGGTTCTCCGCAACACACATCGCCTACGTCTATAACGCCCTCAAATGCATGGAACAATGGTGTGTACAATCTATCTTTTGTCGCCTTGCCTTGGGTAAACAATGAGTCCGGCAACATTCAGAACTGTCCCCGATATACAGGTTCTTCTTACGTTTGGCACAACGATACGAAAGGCTTGTCTTGGCAGCCGTATCTGCTATATATTGTCAAGAAAATATGCGCTGCGGTGGGTTATACCTACGATTTCCGCTCTTGGGAAGGACGTGAGGAGCACCGCTATCTGCTCGTGTGCAACACGCTGCCTTGGGCGTGGGGAATGACGAACTTTGCCGATGCGCTGCCGCACTGGTCGGTGGCAGAGTTCTTCTCTAAACTTGAATTGTTTCTTGATGCGGAGTTTGACATTGACCATCGGGCACGTCACATCAGTTTTGCCTACATGCAGCAGAAACTCGCTTTGCTCGCTCCTGTTAATATCCACAAGGTCATAGCCGAGCATAGTGTGGCTGTTGTCATAGAAGACGAACGCTGTGACTACCGAGAGGCTACAAACCTCGCATACACCGAATGCGACCATGAGATGTGGAAGTTCTATTCCTGCGACTGGTTCATTAAGGCTCGCAAAGACGATGCCTTAGTCTATGACACACTGTCGCAGTTGCTTGCCGCCAATAAGTCTTTTGCTGTATGGGACGGTCAAGCACACCGAGGCTCGAATATCAACAGATTACTGTATGCCAACGATCTTGACATTTATTTTGTCGTCCGTGCAGTGCAGAAAACGCTCGTTCAGGAGAACAAGAATATGCCGAACAGATACTCATATAAGTGCGTACTGCAACCTGTCAACCTTTTTGGATCTCGCATCGTTGATGAGCGTGAAGATGCGGAGCGGGATGAAATAGAGTTTGTGCCGGCGTGGATTGACTATACAGACAATACTTATGGCAACTGCCTGTATCTTTCATTCTCTGGTTTCGATGATGCAAGTTCCGCATCTTCTGAAACGAATGTAGGCAGTTCCGGCAGTCTTATCAGGGACTTCAAGGAGCGTGTCGATGGCACATTCTATCAACCAACTTCGGTTCAAGCAATCGTTGCCGGTGAGTCGAAGAAGCGCAGCGAGTTCTACGACAAGATTTATATTGCGTGGTGGGACGGTGCAGCTGACTGCAACGGCAAACTGCCATATCCTTACGTTGATGATGTTGTCATCTACGAGGACTGGAGCGGCTACTTCCGTCCGCATACCTCATTGCGGCTAAACGACAGTAATGCGAATAGAATGCGCTCGGTGTACCATATAGACACCAAACGCAAATACACATTCAAGTTCCTGACGGATATACTGCCCAACCCTCGCTCGCTATTCCTTATAAGAGGCAAACGCTACATCTGCGAAAAGCTTACAGCCACATTCTCCGAGAACGGAATGTCGCAATTGGTAAAAGGCGAATTTTGGCAAGTTTCAGATGGTTAATAATTGTGAGCGAATGTTTATTTATGGCTCATAGTTCGCTAATATCTTAAAAAGTATTTAATATTTACGGTTCCGCCATTTTGTTTCAAAAAACGGCAAAAATATAGGGCATTTGTGGTACACTTTTCCATAGTTTTGTGGTACAGTACCACAAAACTATATTTTACCCTGACTTCGTCACTCAAAAAATACATATTTTATAACTGATTGATAAACAATATTTTGTATCTTTGCGTCACCTAATATTGGGTGACGCAAAAG
>ERZ808278.853-NODE-853-length-15934-cov-3.914037_pt1 | contig 15934 bp, 16 predicted proteins | sample MGYA00521239_ERZ808278 | MGnify/ENA primary metagenome ERZ808278 (study PRJEB31516, sample SAMN03275600) | gut metagenome | biome: mammalia-associated habitat; material: feces | host: Papio cynocephalus | place: Kenya | collected 2012-07-17 ... | reverse complement strand
CGTCCATTTAATTTCTTCTGCAAAAGATACATTCATGGTAAAAACAATTATAAATAATAGAATAGCAAACTTCTTCATAAAAACTCCTTTTCAAAAATAACTTCTAATTAATATAACGATTTGAATTGAGAAATGTTCATTTTAAAAGTCTCAATCAATTTCATCATCGCCGTCACATTCAGTATCAATGGAATCTGCGATATCTTCTAATGTTTTACCTAGATATTCAACCAAATCGATTGTTTTAAAGACCATATATGCACCAAGTATTTCAAGTATCATAATATCTCCTTTTTAGAATAAAAAATATCTATGCCCAAAATCGGCGAATAAAACAAATAAGTTTTTCAAACAAAATTTTATTTTTTTCTTTTAAAGTTATCGCCGTAGTTTTTATTTCAATATTTTCTTTAAGAATTTCTTGGGTACTAGATACTCTTTGATTATTATCTTCAAAAATAGTTATTACCTTCTGTCTATTTTTATCATAAGTATTACGTACCATTTATTATCAAATTTATAACGATATCGAGTAACTCTATTTAATTGTTTATCTAACAAATAGAAATTCTCATCAAATTTCTGCAATTTAATTCGTAATTGAATAGACTTTCTATCTAATTGAAAACCTAGGCGTTCTGCACATCTTCTTTTAAAATGAATAGTTTGATTTTGAGCCTTTGTCGTACGATTTCTTTTCATAATATCTCCTTTTAACAATAACATTATAAAATATGTCTATGTCAGAAATGGACGGATATAAAACAAAATTTTAAAACTTATCAAAAGAGTTTTTAGTTACAATTCGAAAATTCTTCGAATTACAAACAATCTTGACAAAATTTTATTTTAATATTTAATGAAAGTATGAGATATGTTTCTATTAAAAATTTATTATGTTGCACTTGTAAGTTTTCCTGTCAAAGAACTTACTTATAATTTTGCGTGCAATTAGTTAGATAAAAGTATAAAAAGGAGTTCTTAATGACATATTAAGAACTCCTTTTAGTTGTGCTAATTTGCGTATTAAAACAAAAAGCTATGCTCTTTTATCTACGCAAGTTATTAATTTGTATTTTCAAAGAAGAAAAAAATTTTATTTCATAGAGTAGAAAAGGAGAAAAGATTATGACAAATTTTGAAACATTATTAATTCATGGTGGAACATCAATTGATGAAAAAACAGGTTCAGTAAATATTCCTATATACCAAACATCAACCTTTAAACAAGACGGATTAGGGCTACATAGAGGTTATGAATATTCAAGAACAGGCAACCCCACAAGAGAAGCCTTAGAAAGATTAATTGCAGAGTTAGAAAATGGGAAATATGGATTTGCATTTGCTTCTGGTTTAGCTGCAATTACAACAGTATTATCTCTATTTAAAACAGGTGATAACATCGTTATATCAAATAATGTTTATGGTGGAACATTCAGACTTTTAAATCAAGTTTTCAATAATTTTGGTATAACTTTTTCAATTGCAGAAAACGATGACTACGAAAAAGCAATAAATAAAAATACTAAAGCTATATTAATAGAAAGTCCAGCAAATCCACTATTAACAGTAACAGATATAGCAAAAGTTTCAAAAATTGCACATAAATATGGACTTATATCAATTGTTGATAATACTTTTATGACCCCCTATTTACAAAGACCACTTGATTTAGGTGCTGATATTGTTATACATAGTGCAACAAAATATTTAGGTGGACATTGTGATTTAATTGCTGGTCTTGTAGTCGTAAAAGATGGAAAACTTGGAGATAAACTTGCTTTCTTACAAAATTCTATAGGTGCTATTCTTGAACCATTTGATTCATATCTTTTAATTAGAGGGATAAAAACTCTTGCAGTAAGGATGGATAGAATTACAGAAAATGCAAAATTAATAGCAGAAGTTCTTTATAAAAACCCAGCAGTAAAAAATGTATATTACCCAGAATTGAAAAAAAATAGTGGATATGAAACACAACAAAAGCAAGCACGAAACGGTGGGGGAATGATTTCTTTCGAATTAAAAGAAGATTATGATGTAAAGAAATTCTTTTCTAATCTTAATCTTGTAATGCTGGCAGAAAGTTTGGGTGGAGTAGAAACTCTTGTATGCCATCCATCTACAATGACACATGCATCAATCCCTGAACATATAAGAAAAAAGATTGGTATAACAGATGGGCTTATTAGATTATCAGTTGGTATAGAAAATAAAGAAGATATTATAAAAGATTTAGAACACGCAATAAGAAAGGCAGAAAAATAATGTTATATAACTCAATGCAAGAATTAATTGGTAATACACCAATAGTTAAATTAAATAATATAGATACAAATGATGATGTTAATTTATACGCCAAACTAGAACTTTATAATCCATCAGGTTCTGTAAAAGATAGAATTGGCAAGTATATGATTGAAGATGCAGAACGAAAAGGAATACTTAAAAAAGGCGGAACAATTGTTGAAGCAACTGCCGGAAATACAGGTCTTGGCATAATCTTTGCAGCACTAAATAAAGGGTATAGAGTAATTTTTGTTGTTCCTTCAAAATTTTCAGAAGAAAAACAAACGTTAATGAAATCAATGGGTGCAGAAATAATTAATACTAAAAGAGAAGATGGTATGTTAGGTGCAGCTAAAAAGGCAGAAGAAATAAAAGCAAGTATAAACGGTGCTATTTCATTAGAACAATTCAAAAATCCAGCAAATCCACTTGCTCACTATGAAACTACGGGGAAAGAAATTTATAGAGATATGAATGGTAAAATTGATTATTTAGTTGCTGGTGCTGGTTCAGGTGGAACTTTTACAGGAATACTACGATATTTAAAAGAACAAAATCCAAATATCAAGGGAGTTCTAGCAGACCCAATTGGTTCAACTATGGGTGGTGGCGAACACGGTGATTATGACATCGAGGGAATAGGTAATGATTTTATTGCAGACACCATGGACATGAATCTTGTTGATATTGTTATAAAAATTTCTGATAAAGAAGCTTTTAAAAACTCCAGAGAATTAGCAAGAAAAGAAGGTATCATTTCTGGTTCAAGTTCTGGTGCAGTATTAGCAGCAGGAAAGAAATTAATAATACAAAATAATGTAAAAGGTAATATCGTCTTAATATTTCCAGACAGAGGAGATAGATACTTTTCAAAAAATTTGTACAAATAAACACCTTAAAGGTCATAAAGGAGAAAAAAAATGTTAAACATAATAATAAAAAATAAATCTTTAAGACAAGTTATAATATGGATTTCAGCATTATTTTTAGGAGTCATATTAGGACTACTGAATATAAACGTTATAAACCATATATTTAATTTTGTTGCATTATTTTTCACAAGATTATTTCAATGTCTTGCGATACCAGTAATTGCTCTGGCGGTTATAACAGCTCTTTCAAAGCTAACAGAAGGAAAAAACACAGGAAGAATATTTAAACATACAATCTTCTATACCCTATTAACAACATTTTTAGCAGCTATTACTGGATTAATTTTATACGTATTATTCACTCCAAACAATATAGTAGTAAACAATACAGTTAGAGAAACCTCAACAACTAGTTATTATGAATATCTAGTTTCAATTATTCCGAATAACATTTTTCAACCTGTAATTACAGGTAATGCTTTATCTGTAATCTTGATTGCTGCAGCTATTGGAATTGCTATTTCTATTGCCCAAAAGAATGAGAATATAAAAACACTTATTAACATTATATTTGGGATTCAGGAAATTTTATTTATTTTAATACAAGGATTAATAAAAATATTACCAATAGGTATAATGGCTTTTGCGGGTCAATTGTCATCACAAATCATAAATAACTCAGCAATAGGAGCTTTAGGTAAATACGCCGCTATTGTTTTAAGTGGGAATATAATACAAGCTTTAATAATTATTCCATTAATATTACTGATAAAAGGTATAAATCCTATTTCATCATTCAAAAATATGTTACCAGCAATAGTAACTGCATTTTTTACAAAAAGTTCAGCTGGCACATTACCTGTTACGCTTAGTTGTACAGAAAACAATTTAAAAATAAACCCAGAAATTTCAAGATTTGTTTTACCAATTTGTACAACAATAAACATGAATGGTTGTGCGGCATTCATATTAATAACCTCTTTATTTGTTATGCAAAACGCAGGAATTCATTTAACATTAGGGACAATGATAATTTGGGTATTTATTGCAGTTTTTGCTGCAATTGGAAATGCTGGAGTTCCGATGGGTTGTTATTTTTTAACCCTATCACTAATGTCATCAATTGGTGCTCCTATTGGAATTTTAGGATTAATACTACCGATATATAGTATTATTGATATGGTTGAAACAACTGAAAATGTTTGGTCAGATTCTGCAGTTTGCATTTTGACAAGTAAAGATATTGAAATTTCTTAAATATAAAACTTAATCTAGGGTTAATTATACGTAAGGATACGACAAACCCTAGATTAATTTTATTGTTGCAACTATTAAACCTCAACTCTCACCAACAGGTTAATGTAAATTTTATTCAAAATTTCTATATTATTTATGTAAATTTTTAAAAGAGTAAATAATAATGAGATTAAAATACATTTGCCTTATTACAACATTATTTATAACATTACCTGTCTTTGCAAACACATATAAAGCAGAAAATTTTACGGACATAACTGATGCACTCACAAGTGCTAGAACTTTGCCTAATGAATTTCATTCAATTAATATTAACGATAACATTCAATTTGACTCAGCAATTAGAGAAGCTTTAAACTTTGAATTTGTAGGTAACAACACAAAATCAAACTACAATTTTGATATAAACGGATTTACCTTAGAAGTTTTAGGTTCTGACAAAAGTTCAAAATTATCAAATTTAAACATTTTAGCAACCTCGACAAGTAGCGGTATTATTAGCCGTAATTCATCTTTGACAATTAATAACTCAACTCTTTTAGGTCATACAAACTTTGGAAAAGAACTTGTGAAAAACACTGCAGGTTCGCTACTAGTAAATGAATCCAATTTTCTAAATAACAGTGCTGATAAAGGTGCCGGAATAAATTTTAGCGGAACAAATTTAAACATAGATAAATCAAAATTTTCAGGAAATCAATCAAATATAGGCGGAGTAATCTATCTAGAAAAAGGTTCCTCTACAATTTCTAATTCAACGTTAAATAATAATATTTCAACATCAGGCGGAGGTGCTCTATATACAAATCAAGGTACAACAACTATTTTAGATAACACAGCTTTTGACGAAAACAGTGTTTCAACAGGTTCAACAGGTGGCGCAATATATAACAATGGGACTTTAACAATAAAAAATGGTTCTACATTTACAAACAACAAGGTTTTGTTAGGTTCCGGAGGTGCAATTTCAAACAGAGGAACATTAAATATTGATTCAGCAATTTTTGAAAACAATTCAACCAAAAATGATGGTGGTGCAATCGTAGATACTGGTTCTACAACAATAACAAATTCTCTATTTAGAAACAATTCATCTGCTGAATATTTAGGTGGCGCAATTGCAAGCTCGAAGGATTTGCTTGTAGAAAACTGTAATTTTGAGAAAAACTCTGCTGGTACCTACGGTGGTGCAATAGCTGTAATGAATGGAACAGCGACAATTAATAATACAATATTTACAGAAAATGAAGCTAAATCGGGTTTTGGTGGTGGTGCAATTATAAATTATTTAAGCACTATTGATTTAACTGGCGAAAACGTATTTCAAAATAATACTTCCAAGGCAAATGGTGGTGCAATAAGCGCAACAACAAATTCAACAACTAATATTTCAAGCGGTGCTCAATTTATAGGAAACAAAGCCGACGGTCTAGGTGGAGGTATCTATTCACAAGGTACAATAAATATCACTGCAAACAATCCGAACAAAGATGTTATTTTTAGAGAAAACCAAGATGCAAATGGAAGCAACGCTATTCATTTAGATATTTATACAAACGAACCTGTTGGCATTGGAACATTAAATGTTAATGTTTCAAACGGATCAAAAGTTGTCTTTCAAGATAATCTTTCAGGGGTTGAAAATACTGTTGTAAATATGACTGGGACTTCTTCATACAACGACAAAGTTTATTTAGGTTCTGCAAATGATAATTTAAAAAGTAATGTTTCACTTAAAAATATAAGTCTTGAATTTTATAATCAAAATTCAGGAATGCAAAATGCAACAATTACCGCCGAAAATACTTATTTCAATTTTATGAACGGGTTTATTTCGCAAAACAAATTAAACTTAAATTTAATAGGTGATAGCAACAGTTTTTCCATAGATGTTGACCCAGCAAATTTTACAAGCGATTATTTTGATTTTAGCAATAATCGTTCTTCGATGAATAATCTAATAATCAGAGATATTAACGTTTTAAGCGAACCAACTCAATCTTCAACGACTTTTGACATTTTTGACCACGAAAGATATGGAACAAATTTAACATTATCTGAAAGTTTAAAAAAAAAAACTGTTTATGGTGCGCTAAAAAAATACGGTTGGATTTTGACACCAAAACTTACACTGATTGAACTTGCAGGATTTAATCCTAATATCCAAAGATACCAGAGTGCAACTGCTAGTGCATTTATGAATCAAATGTTGAGTTACGATTATTCCTTGAATAGAACAGACGAAATATATTCAAATTTACGAGAATATAAAATCACACAGAGAAATTTGAATTCTTACGCTTATGCGGGCAAAGAAGGTTTACATTACGAACAATACGACGAAAACGGCTCTGCCTTCTGGGTAAGACCTTATGTAAATTTAGAATCATTTCATTTGTCAGGAGCAACGTCAAGTGTTGGAAACCAATCTTACGGAGCTATGATTGGTTTTGATTTTCCAATGGTTACGACAAAAAATGATTGGAAATTATTTTCCACAATTTATGGCGCATATATTGGTTCATCACAACAATATGAAGACTCTAATATGTATCAAAATGGAGGATATTTAGGATATTTATTAAGTGCGTATAAAGATAATTTTTATGCAGGTTGGACAATTAATGGAGGCGGGATAGGAGTTGAATCACGATATGGCGGAGGCAAAGATGATTACGCAATTATTACAGCAGGGACAGCACTAAAACTCGCATATAATTGGAAAATCAAAAGATTAATATTACAACCTAATTTCACAACAGCATATACATTTTTGAGCCCAATGAATTTAGTTAATTTTCAAAGTTTAGACATAAATCAATCATTGGTAAATGGATTGACAATTATGCCATCTTTGAGAGTTACATATAGAAACGAACATGGCTTTGAACCATATATTTTTGGAGGTTGTGTTATACCAATAATGAGCGACGTTAAAGCCGAAGTAAACTCAACACAACTTGAAAAATTAACACTGAATGCGTGGGCACAATTTGGCATAGGCGTAAAAAAACGAGTGAGAGAACGTGTAACATATTTTCTTGAAAACATAATAAGAACAGGAGGAAGAGTTGGTTGGGGTCTAATGTTCAATGTACAAATTTCTATATAACATTTGATTTTTCATTCTTGTTTGACATGATATTATTTTAGTATGGATATTTTTGATAGATTAGCAAAGTCAAAATTTAGAAGCAGATTTAAGATTAAACAAAAAGAACTTGATTACGTCAAAGACAAAGGGCTTGATGTAATTCGTTCTCACGCTTGCGATTTCATCAAAAAGAGAGTTGCACCGGCAGAAATACCAAACGACGGCAAACAAACCCCAATGAAAGGGCACCCCGTTTTCATTGCGCAACACGCAACTGCAACTTGTTGCCGAGGTTGTATTGAAAAATGGCACCACTACAAAAAGGGTATCGAATTAACCCCAGAACAACAAGAGCATCTTGTTAACGTAATTATGGAATGGATTAAACGACAAATTAATTGTTAACAATTGCAATTTTCATCACATTATCTTGTTTATTTTCAAAGATTTCGTAAGCCTTTTCTATATCTTTAAGTTTATATTTATGAGTAATTAAAGGTGTCGTATCGATTTTACCTTGTTCAATTAAAGATAAAATTTCTTCGCAATCGCAACCGTCAACACCACCAGTTTTAAATATCAAATTTTTACCATACATATCAGGTAGAGGTAAAGTCATTGCTTTATCGTAAAGTGCAACGATAGTAACAATTGCATTTGGTCTTGCGCAATCCCAAGCCATTTTAAAAGTTTCTTCAGTGCCAGCAACCTCAATTACAACATCTGCCCCACCGTGCGAGGTTTCATTTAGAACAACCTCTTTGCAAGTTTCAGGTTCTGCAACAATAACTTGTGGATAATGAGTTTTCACAAATTTTCTTCTTGTTTCATCTTTTTCGCAAACAATAATTTTCTTAGGATTTTTAAGCAATACGCAAAGTAAAGTGCAAATCCCAGTAGGGCCAGCGCCAATAATTAAAACAGTGTCGTCTTCTTTAATTTCAGAAATACGAGTTGCCCAAAAACCCGTCGCAAGTACATCACCTACAAAAAGAGCTTGTTCATCTGTAACATTATTAGGAATTTTATTTAAACCTTGATTTGCGTAAGGTACTCTTACGTATTCAGTTTGACCACCATCAATTCTACAACCTAACGCCCAGCCACCATTTTTGTCAGTACAGTTATTTACGTAACCATTTTTGCAGAAAAAACATTCACCACAAAAAGTTTCCACATTGACAGTTACTCTATCACCAACTTTTACATTTTTGACGTCAGTACCTATTTCTTCGACGATACCAACCATTTCATGTCCAACAGTGATGCCTTTTACAGCCTTTGGAACAGAGCCGTGTTTTATATGCAAGTCACTCGTGCAAATGCTACTCATTGTAACCTTTACGATTGCATCAGTAGAATTTAACAATTGAGGTTTTTCTTTTTCGATTAGTTCAAATTTTCCATTATCAATATATGTATATGCAAGCAAAATATTTCTCCTTAGTTAATATTTTATATTAAAACTTATACAATACTATAAATAGAATAATCAAATAAGTAAACATTAATATTTTTAAGGTTTTATCACCGTATATAAATTCAGCCGGATCATCATTATCAGTAGCAGTATAAATTTTGAATAACAAACGATAGATAATGATGGCAAAAGGGATTACTGTAACGTACAAATATTCAGACCCAGTTCTTTGAATGGTCGTTGAATCTAACATATACGTAATATAGAAAGCAATCGACAATACTGCATTTATAGCAACAAATTGATTTAACAATGACTCGTTGTAACCTTTTATTGATTTTCTGCATAACCCTTTATCATCAAGGAGTTTGTATTCCAACTTTCTTTTTGAAAAAGTGAAAAACATAGAGGTGAAGAACGTAAGTAAAATCACCAATGGAGATGGCACAACTAAAATTGCAGCACAACCTGCCAAAATTCTCAAGATAAAACCTAAAGCAATACAAACTGCATCAATGATAGGAAGAGATTTTAACTGTAAAGAGTACCAAATATTCAATAAAAGATATAAAAGCATTGATAAGAATACGAATTTGCCAATGAATAAAGAAATCACAAAAGAACCTATAACAAGCAATGCAAACAATACCCACGCCAAAGGTATTGATACTTCACCAGAGGCAATTGGTCTAAATTTTTTCACTGGGTGAAGTTTGTCGTTTTCGACATCTAAAATATCATTAAAAATATAAACAGCTGAAGCTATTAAATCAAAGGCAATAAAAGCAATAATAGCTTCAAGTGTTGCGTTAAATTCGAGAAACTTCAATGAAAAAACCAATGGTATAAATACAACGATATTTTTCACATAATGTTTTATTTTCAAAAGTTTTATTATTGTTTTAAGATTGTTCATTGGTCTAGATTTCAAATCATAAGTAATACACCTATGTTATCACGCACAGTAAATTATCGCCATATATTCATAAATCAATGTAAATCTCCAATTCTATAGTACAATAATTTTATGACAGAATTACAAAACAGACTTGAATATATGGATATAGCCAAAGGGATTGGGATAATTATGGTTGTATGGGCACACACCCATGGAATTTTTTCAACCTTCTTTATAACTTTTGCAATTCCTCTATTCTTTTTTGTTTCTGGATATTTTCACAACAAAAACTTTAATTTCTTAGAATTTTTCAAAAGAAAATTCTTTAGATTGTATTTGCCATTTATTGCGTGCAATCTAATTTTTCCGACAATCGTACTTTTAAAAAGATTATCTCTACACCTTGAAATCAAGAACAATCTATTTTATATTTTGCAAATCTTTTTAACCCTAAAAAAAGACGGCTTTCTATTCGGTGCAACTTGGTTTTTAGCAAGTCTTTTCATAATTTCAATATCTATAAAATTCTTAGAAATCTTACTCAAATCAGACAAAAAATATTTAATAATACTTTTAAGTACATTAATCCTTTCAATCATTGTAGGAATAAATTTTCCAAACCTTGATACAGGTATAAGAAGAACGTTAATGTTACCAGTATTTTACGCATTAGGGTTGAATTATAAAGAGCATTTCAATGATTTCAGCAAAATAAAATTATTACCAATTTTATTAGGTCTAACAGCATTTACTATAATTTATTCAAACATAAATTCAGGATTTTTATTTTCTTATGACAAATCAGCTCTACACATATTTTTATTATTTGTAATTTGTTCAATCCTTTTCACCTTTGCAACAATAAAATTATCAGAGTATATTTGCAACCTAAAAATAATCGCAAAAATATTATCAACTACTGGATTTTACAGCATACATATTTTAATTTGGCATTTCGTCTTTTTTGAAATGATTTCTGGAATAATCTTATTTTTAAACGGAATTTCTCTATACAACTTACAAATTCTACCGCACGTACTCATCACAAAACCTATAATTTCACTAATATATTTCTTCGCAGGAATAATTGGTTCCTTAGCAATCGGTTACTGTTTTGAAAAAGTCAAAAATGTTCTAAATACAAGAGAAAAAGATTGGTATTTAATATAGCCCATATGGCTAATAGCTATATGTATACCCTCTGTATTATTATAAAATGACCTAGTTATGTGGCTAGGAAGATAGTATATTAAAAAGTTTAGTAAAATAATAAATATAATATGGAGAAGTAAGGATAACGTAAGATGGACGATAAGATTTCAATATATATTGTTGAAGACTACATGTTGGCGAGAATAACTTTTGAAAAAGCATTAAAACAATACGACGATATTGAAATAAAAGGTTCCTTTGAATCAGGCGAAGATTGTTTAGAAGCTCTTGAAAAAGAACGAGTACAAGTTGTAATTATGGATATTGGCTTGCCTTATATGACAGGTATAGAAGCAACAAAAATAATCAAAGAAAAATATCCAAACATTAAAGTTATCATGTTAACTTCTCACGATAAGCAAGACGAAATCATTTCAAGCTTTGCCTCTGGCGCAAACGGTTACGCCTTAAAAGAAATAGCTATAAATAAACTTCATGATGTAATCAAAACTGTTGCAAGTGGTTCATTGTGGGTTGCACCTCAAATTGCGAGTGTTGTTCAAAAATTATTCTTCAATATTGAACCGACTCCAAAATACGATTTTAAACTAACTGAAAGAGAAAAAGAAGTTTTAAGTCTTTTAGTACAAGGGCTTTCAAATAATGAAATAAGCGAAAGATTATTTGTAAGTTCTCACACAGTAAAAGCACATGTTGCAAATATTCTATCAAAATTATCTGTAACAGATAGAGTTCAAGCAGCGGTAAAAGCCGTGAAATTCAATCTATAAAACACAAGCCGAAATAAGGAGTCAAACATAAAATGGTAAATGACAAAGGAATATTATTTTCTATTCTCGATGGAATGCCAATGTCTGTATATCTAAAAGATTTAGCAGGCAAACTTACCTATGTTAATAAATATGCAAAAAAATTCTTGGGACTGTCAAAATCAAACAAATCCGCTAAGAATGATTTTATCAAATCAAACATTGAAAGAATAAAGGAAACTGACGAACAAGTAATCAAAAATAAATGTTATGTCGAATTAGAAGAAGTCGTCAAATTAAAGAATAATGATTCACGTTGGTACAATATTCACAAATATCCAGTGTATGACGAAAATGACAAAATGTCTGGTATTTGCGTTATTGCAAGAGATGTAGAGCTTGAAAGAAAAGCTCAAGAACAAAGAGAAACATATATTGCAACTCTAACACACGATTTGCAAAATCCAACATTGGCACAAATCAACGCGTTAGATTTATTATTAGAAGAAAAGCTAGGAACTTTAAACGAAGATCAAAAAAATATTTTAAATTTAACAAAAGATTCTTGCACTTATATGCTAGAAATGTTGTTAAGTTTAGTTGATACTTATAAATTTGAAAACGGTGATTACATCTTAGATATAGCACCTTTTAATATCACTGATTTAATTTCAGATACTTGTACAAGATACGTACATTTATTGAAAGATAAAAATATAAATGTAGTTAAAAACATTGGTAAAAACATTGAAGAAATTATTTCAGACGAACAATTTGTAAGACGTATATTAAACAATCTTTTCAGATTTATAATAAACTACTCTTTCAAGAATACAGAAATAAATGTAAACTTATCAATGAAGAACAAAGAGTTTGTAAAAATAGAAATAAAAGCTTGCGGATACCATATTCCGCCAAAGACTTTAAACAACCTATTTGAAAAATACACAACACATTTTTCAAAATACAATACAGTCGGAGTTGATATTTGCTTATATCACTCAAAACAAATTGTTTCATCACTTGGGGGAAATGTTTCAATAAAGAGCAACGACAACATAAACACTGTTGAAGTAACTTTACCTTTAAAGCTTGAAAAAGAAGTCTATAAAGACTAATTTTAAACCAAGCTTACATATAAATACTTCAGTAATTTTGTTATACAATTTACTATATAAGGATATTTTTTCATGAAATTAAAAGAATTTGGCATATTTTGCTTATTTGTAGGGATTTTAGTAACGATTTTTATCGCACTAACGACAACATGGATTTTACCCAAAACTGTAATTCCACTTTTTGACGGTTTTGTGATTGTAACAGTGTTTTCAATATTTGTATTTTATATAATGTTTTCATACTTGTTAGATACAAAGAGAATGAATTATCACTTAGAATTAAAAAAATCTCAACTTGAAACGATTTTTAATAATGTTGATATCGCACTATTTTTAAGAGATTTAGACGGGACAATTTTAGCGATGAATCAATGTAACACAAATTTATTAGGTTACACTGCAGATGAAATGATTGGTAAAAACATTAAAGACATCATTAAAAATCTTGATGAAGTAATTGATTCTACGGATAAAGAGATTATTGAAAACAAAAAAATCGTTAAGTATACACACTTTGTAGAATCAAACAAAGGTATTGGAAAACATTTAAAAATCGGCAAATTCCCATTTTTAGATAGCAAAGGCAAAGTATCAAAACTTATTGTTTGTTATATCGATGATACTTTAGAGCAAAATATTGAAAAGACTAAAAACGATTTTATTGAAACATTAACTCACGACTTGAGAACACCTACAATTACTCAAATCAAAGCGTTAGATATGTTATTAGAAGGTTATTTTGGAGAACTTTCTGAAGGTCAAACGGAAATTGTTAATCAGATAAAAAGTTCTTGCAAATATATGAACGATTTAATTTTCACTATCCTAGACACTTATGTTATAGAAAAAGGTAATATTAAGTTAAATTTGTCAAACTTAAATATGTCAAATCTTGTAAGAGAAATTACACAAGAATTAAAATGGCTTGCACACGAAAAGAACAAAAGTATGTTTGTTGATATTGATAATGCTTCAAACTTCATTCGCGCAGATAGATTGCAACTAAAAAGAGTTATTTTTAACCTTGTTTCAAACGCTATCAAATACGGCGAAAACGATTCAGTTATTGATATTGTAGTAAAAGAAGTTGATGATAAATATATTGATTTTCAAGTTAGAAACAAATCTGAATTCTTGACAGAAAAAGACTTAACAAATATTTTTGATAAATACAAATCAAAATCTAACTCAAAAATATCTAAAATCAGTACAGGTTTAGGCTTGTATCTTTCAAAACAAATCGTAGAAAAACATAAAGGCGAAATCTACGCAAAATGTACAGATAAAGACACTTGCATTTTTGGCTTCAAAATCCCAAAAGATTGTAATAAAGAAGCATAACTTGTTCTTTTGATATATATTTAAAATATGGAAAATAAAAAAGAACTAAGAAAAAAAGCAAAAGATATAAGAAAGACATTGGATATTGAACGAGTTAGCAAAGATATTGTGGCTAAGATAGAAAAGCTTGAACTTTTTCAACAAGCTAAAAATGTTATGATTTTTTATCCACTAGAAAATGAAATAAATTTGCTAGATTTGTTAGAACATTCAGAAAAAAATTTTTATTTACCTCGAACAATAAATGATGAGATGATGGCTTGTCCTTATAAAATAGGTGATAAACTATCTAAAGGCGATTTTAACGTAACAGTACCGACAACAGACGGCATAAATCCAAAGATTTTAGATCTAATCTTTGTTCCTGCCCTTATGGTTGATAAAGAGAATTATAGGCTTGGATATGGAAAAGGATTTTATGATAGATTTTTAGAAAAAACTAATGCTAAAACTATTGTTCCAATTTCAGAAAAATTGATTGTAGAAAAATTACCAGTAGAAGAACACGATAAAAAAGTAGATTATATAATTTCTGCATAAAAAAAGGCTGTCCTAAATTACTTTAAGACAGCTGTTAAATTTTGTTTTGGTTTAGTTTTTTTGGTTTTTGGTTTTTTGGTTTTTAATTAAAGTTTTTTTGGTTGCTTGGTATTTGTCGTTTCTTACGCTATGTATCTTACTGTGTCGTTTTGGGCTGCACTATCCATTACTTTGCTTAGTGATGCGTATTCGTTTTGTACCAATGTCAACTCGTTTTCTATCTTTATACATTCTTGGTCTAATTGTTTTTCTTCTGCGTTTAATCTTTTTGCTTCATATTGTGCAAATTGATCTCTTTGTTGTTTGTATAAGTTTTGAAATACTAATGTTTGATATGCTTGTTGTTGTTGAATTGCTGCTTGGTCTGTTCCTTGTGCTTGACCTAATTGACCTGAGCCTTGCAACAATGCCATATTTTGTTGTGCCCCCATCATTGCTGCATTATGTGATGTCATCATATATTGTGTCATTCTGCCAAATAAGTTTGATGGGCAATTTGTTAAATCTTCGTATGATATTGAGCCGTCTCCTACGCTTGCTGCATATGTTGACAAGTCATTTCTTCTTTGTTGGGCTTGTGTCAATTTGTACTCAAGTTCATTTATTCTGTTCTTTAAGTAACTTTTGCGACCCATCATTGTCAATATAGCCATAACCGACTCCTACCAAAACTTGTAAAATAAATTTACTAATTACACACTTTTTTCGTTTTTTCTTCACACTACAAAGTTTAATAATTAATTAATCTATTTTTAACTAACCAATTTAACCTTACATTTATATAAACACCATGTAAATTCAATTATTGCCATGTTTTTAGCCCTTTGTTAAGTTTTCTTAACATTTAATAATAAAAAAGCCGTCCTAAATTACTTTAAGACAGCTGTTAAATTTTGTTTTGGTTTAGTTTTTTTGGTTTTTGGTTTTTTGGTTTTTAATTAAAGTTTTTTTGGTTGCTTGGTATTTGTCGTTTCTTACGCTATGTATCTTACTGTGTCGTTTTGGGCTGCACTATCCATTACTTTGCTTAGTGATGCGTATTCGTTTTGTACCAATGTCAACTCGTTTTCTATCTTTATACATTCTTGGTCTAATTGTTTTTCTTCTGCGTTTAATCTTTTTGCTTCATATTGTGCAAATTGATCTCTTTGTTGTTTGTATAAGTTTTGAAATACTAATGTTT
>ERZ808278.852-NODE-852-length-15936-cov-97.498646_pt1 | contig 15936 bp, 6 predicted proteins | sample MGYA00521239_ERZ808278 | MGnify/ENA primary metagenome ERZ808278 (study PRJEB31516, sample SAMN03275600) | gut metagenome | biome: mammalia-associated habitat; material: feces | host: Papio cynocephalus | place: Kenya | collected 2012-07-17 ... | reverse complement strand
CTGCGTATGTGTCAAACTCTACTGCGGTGGCTGTGTTGGCTGGGAATACCTCAGCATTGTCACCCTGCTCTGTGAGAGGGAGAATCATCTTGTTTCCCTCGTGTACTACCTTGAATTGCTTTGTCAACTTGTTCATATCTTGTATATTTTATTGTTAAACTTATGCAGAAACAGAAACTGTATAACCCTTGCTCTGCAATATAGCAATGGCTGAGTCTGAGGAGGATGTGCGATTTCCTTTGCAAGAGATTGAATGATACCACGATTGACTTTGTGTATTTGCAATACAGGCAGATTGGTCAATCAACATCTTATCTACGTCATCTCCTAAGTCAATTCCGCTAATTGCCATAATCTGATTAGAGCTAGGACGAGTTTGCTTCCAGGTATTCTTTACAAAGGTGTTTATTGGATAGCCATAATTACAAGCATTAATTTGAGATATTTCTCCACTAATTGTAACTGGTAGAAGTATCGTATCTACTTTAGCAAACTTACTGAAAACAGAAGCATCACCATACAAAGAGGATTTAGATATTGATAATCGTTCGCTAATATTAAGTACATTATTAATGCAAGAAACGTCTTGCTTTTTAGTTTTAGCAACTTCTAGATAAGTGATAGTTGCACCATTGACCATCCTTGCAAAGTCAAAGTCTGCATCTGTATTCAATGTGTAACGTGCTACTGATTTTGAAGCAAAAGCAAGTTTAGTAGTATCAAAATCTGCTTTATTAGAACTGCTGATATTTACAAGGATTCTTAGACTATATAATGGAACAAATAGACCACCATCCCCATTACCAACATGAACACACACAAGATCTCCCCAAGTTCCATTGTAATAACCTTTTAAGCTTAGAGTGGTTCCTAGATTCTTGGAGAAGGTTGAATCTGTAAAGTATGCATCTCCAAAAGTTGAGAGCGTTACATCTTCTGTGAATCCAATATTGATTTCAATATTTTCATTTTTTGGTCTAAGTACTATAAAACCAATTTTAGGCAAAGAAATGTCTTCAACCGTGCCTTTTAACTTTGTAATTAAACATTTTCCCATAATATATTAATTTTAATATTTATATTGATTATCTAGAAACTCGATTCTTTTTTGTAGCCAATTCTTTACACGCAATAAAGAATTATGAAATCCTCCAACATGAGGATATTGAGCATACAACGGATAGCATGGGTACTCCCCAATAACAGTTTCATTTGCTTCATATACACCACCATAAAAATAAACTTTATCCCCTTTGTTATATGTCGTACTTATATCAAAAGCTGCGGGATTATTTGGATTCCAAGACCATTGTATATATGACCATTTGCTTGTTGTATTTGAACTCCTATATGAAGGTGTTTCATTATAAAATTTCAAATCAGACTTTAAATTTTCATAACCAACAGAATCAATCCAATGAGATAACAGTCCAACAATATTGTCAACTGTAAATATACCTAGGTCTCTAAGCTCCTTGTATCGTGTTGTAATTTCCTCTAAATACAATAAATTCAGATAACCTGAAGGAATATCTGTAGAAATACCTAATAGTTCAGAAGTTGCACTTTCCTCTCTAATTGACAGTCCTTGCATATACAAACCAAATATTGAATCCACATCGTATAAGGTTGGTGTCCAAAGATTTCCGTTCCATGTACACCATATCCAGTTTTTACTGAACCCATCCCAATTATAAGTTATCTGACTTACTAAGAAGAAATCTATGAAAGGATTAACCAAGAAATACTTCTCAAAGATTTCTTTTGTTTTGTTTGTTTTTAAATCAGCACAGGCTTTGGATAATCTAGTCAAATATTCCTTGACTTGTTTACTTACACTATCTGTGTTAGAAAGTTCCTTTGGTTTATCTCCATCATATTTTTCTTCATTAATATCTTTCAATGACTTTGGATTTCTTATTTCAAAACTTGACCAATCAATCACACCGCCCCAAATTTGTTTATTACCTAAATTTCCATCAAGAATGATATTTTCCACTTTTTTCTTATCTGCATAGTATACTTCCTTAGATTTCTTCAAGTTCCAGGCATATACACCCATCCAAGTTTCTTCTTGCGTATTGGAGTTTACCCAAGTAATTATAATAGGGAAACCATCAGGATGGCACTTTGCACCCGTGAAGAAATCCCTCTTAACATCACCGAAACCATCTGTTACGCTATCATTGGAATAGCTATACTCATAAGGGTATTGCTGACCCATTGGTCGGGACTTATACACCTGTTCCATCAGCCAATAACCTACGATACACTGACCACGGAAGGCATCAATGTAATACTTCTTTAGGTGGAAGCTGTCTTGTGTAGGGAAATCGCCAAACTTAATCTCGCTGCCATCATTGAGGTCTATAGCCATATTCTTAACATAGAAATTCATAGAAGAACTACCTTGTGCATTCAAGATTACAGGCTTGCGGAAGTAGTTTCCATCTTTGTCATTGTACTCAATCGTTGCTTCAATATCATCAGTCTTCGTTGTTGGCAACTTAGGCGCATAGATTTTCACCTGTGCTGCTATACGAGGGATAGGAAGCTCTATATGCTCGTAGTTGCTAAAATCAGAAGGATTCTCCATCTTGATACCAGCAGACTTGAAAGCATCGTTTACTTCTGTTGCTGCTTCATCAGATAACTCTAGATGATTTAGGGACATCTTTTGTTCATGTCTTGTTCCTTCCTCATCACGATAACCAAGCACCTTGCCATCTGCATCAGTGGTAATCTCCATCCTTCCCTCTGGGTCTTCGATGTGCTCAAACTCTGTTGGGATAGTCTCAGACTTAACCTTGTGGATATAGTGGCTACCATCTGGATTTGTGGAAGACAGCACCTTGCCATCTGCATCAGTCTCTACTGCAAGGTACTCCTCATTCCCTTGCAAGGAGAAGACGGAAAGAAGGTCTTGAAGGCTTGTGTCTATTGTACCTACCTTCTCCTGCAAGGTTGCAAGGTCTGATTGAAGCTGAGAGACAACTTGCTTCAAGGCATTGACTGCATGAATCTCACCAATGATTTCTCCGTCTCTTCTGATACCAAGTAATACATGGTCTGCTGCATCAAGCCAGACAGCAAAGAACTCATCGTTCTGCTCTACATGATACATTTCATTGAGAGGGAAATATGGCTTGCCTGTCTCTCTATAGATACCAAAGAGAAGCCTATCCTCGCTGTCTGTGATGGCGTGGATGAACTCCTCGTTCTCTATTACTTTGAAGGGGGTATCTTGGATATTGCCTTCCTCATCCTTGATGGTTGTCTTATCAAGGTTCTTGGCTACATTGTCAAGATTAGTAAGAATACCTGTAAGAGTCTCAGTATTCTCTATGTTAGCAAAGAATGTCTTCAATTCATTCATAGTGTCAATGACATTAGTAGTGTCCTCGTCACCAATGATAGTTGCTACTCTATTAGCAATCAAGTCAATTTGAGACTGCATCTTATCCTCTATAGAGCTAGTCTTACCATGAACTGGAGTACCATCCCATTGTATACCAGCTAGTAATTTATCTTCTGCATCAACCATTGCAAAGATAAATTCCTTATTTTGAACATATTTAAAAGGAGAAGGAACTAAATTACCCCCATCATCTTTAATAGCAGAACTATCAATAACCTCTTTCATGGAGTTCATTGTTTGTTCCATTCTTTCTCTAGCTTCATCAGCTTTGGTAGCAGCTTCCTTGCTGGCTTCTGAAGCTTTGTCATTGATACTTTTCAATGCCTCAGAGGAAATTTTTTCCTCTGTTACTGCTTCATTCTGTATTTTATCAGTTGATACAGCATCCTTGGAAAGTTTGGTATTAGTAACAGAACCATCCTTAATAGTAAGATTTAATGGTTTACCCGTACTATTCTTCAATGCTGCATTAATTAAATGTGTATCTGTACTCATAATACTGTATTATTTTTTCACAAAGGTAAATATAATAAGATATAAAAATGTATGTCTTACAAAACTCCTTATCAAAGTTAAAGCAAACAAAAAGGAGTAACCATTGCTGATTACTCCTTAACCAATCTCTGAGGCTTACTTTTTCTTTCTGCCTCCACCTTTCTTACATGCCATAATCTTAATTATTAAACAGTTAAATCTACAATTACCTACAATCTTCTATAGTCTTTATCCAAGTCTCAATCTCTTCCTTTGTGGAACCTATATTATCAATCTCTACATTCTTATCTCTTAGGAATTTCTCCCATTCCTTAGAATCTGAAGGAGCATCTTTCCATTTGTTCTTGATAAGTTTCTGCAATAACAGTCTATATCTCTTATTACCAATAATCTTATTGAATGCCTGTGAGGATTCCATAGTTTCCTTACTCTTGGGAGCAGTGGTTATTTCCTTGGTCTCTTCCTCCTTAGAGTTACCATAGTCTCCAAACACAGCAGTACTTTCTTCCTTAGGTTTAGCTTCCCCAGAAGTCTCAGAATCTACAGTAATTGTCTCTCCAGTATTAGGATCTATTGTAACACCTGTATCATTTATACCCTCTAAAGTTACTTCCTCTACATCATTGAACTTTACTTTACTTTCTTTCTTGACAGAGTTCTGTGCTGCTTCTTCCCTTTGCCTCTTGGCTTCTTCCTCTGCAAGTTTCTTAATGAGAGCCTTTGCCTGTTCCTCAGTAGCCTCCTTCACTTCCTTGGTATTTCTGTTTACCTTGATGGCTACAGGTTTCTTAGAGGAATCCAATACATAGTAATCCCATACATCTTTGCTAGTTGCAGGAAGAAAGTCACCATCAAGTATCTGCCTAATGCGTTTTAACTGACTTACTTTCTTATCATCAGTGACCATGGTACCATCAAGATAGAATATATCAGCATTATCTGGACTATAGGTATAGTACCTTTGATTGAAGATAAGCTGTCTTCTGTTGGTATTTCTCCACTCACTATTTTCATCAGTAGTAGTGACAGTGTTTACAGGAGTTGCAGGGATAATCATCTTACCATCCTTATCAAGGGCATAAATACTATAGGAACTTCCTGCTGTACCAAACATAGCTGCATCAGTCTGCAAGGCACCTGCCTCATCATACTCATTGAGTAAATCTTGGCTACCAAGTACCCTAGCAGTGATATTGATTCTAGGATTCATATCTTCAAAAGCTCTTATGAACTCTCCTCTGTCAAAGTTACTGTCCAAGACAAAGGTCTTCTCTATTTTTCCATCATGGGTAAGAGATACCTCATTCTTATGCTTTCTGAGCAATATGAAGTCCCCCTCCTTATTCATGTGGAAGATAGTACTGAGTTCAATGGCAGCTTTCATTCTAGTCTGATAGTCTGGAGCAACAACCTGTTGAAGCAAGTCATTGATTCTATTCTTCAATGTTCCATCATTCATCTCAGTATATTTCAATACCTTCAAGTATGATGGAACCATCCTGCCATTGCTTGCTGGCATAAGCACAAAGGCACTACCTAAGTTACCTGCAACATTCCTAGGAACCATCACATTGTCAAGGGAAGTACCTACCACCAAGAACTGACTTAACTCCTGTATGCCCCATGCAAGGTCTTCAAACCTATAATTCATAGGATTCCTTTCCTTGTCAGACAGAAGTTCCTTTACACTTCTATATGGAGTACCTTCGTCATTCACTCCCTGTCTTACTATATATCCAGGTATCTGTGAATGAGGTACTATCTCTGTGGTATAGGTATCACTTACATAGAATCTCTCATTAGGATGTTCCCTAAAGAATTTTACTCTCTCTGTGACCATCCATCCTAAAGGTTTTCCAGTACTATTCCTTGATGTAGGAGAAATCTTATTCCATATAATGTTATATAGTTCTCTCTTAGCTAAGTTATTATCCCCAAAGCTAGCAGTACCTATCATAAGATACTTCTTCCCTTGGCTTTCAATAACACCCCCATTGGCATCATCATGAATGGAGGTAATGCCTTTGTTTATCTTATTGTCATAGTCAAGCACTAGCATAAGATGTGTAGAGAGGTCATTGTCATGAGTGACATTGTTATTAATGGTAAATGACATGAACTTCACCTTAGCATGAGGATTTCTCTGTATGATTCTAGCAAGCTCATGGTCTATGATATTTTGTAGTTTAACTCCAGCTGCATCCATCCAAGCATAGAATTTATTCATCTTATCCTCAGAACCCTTGCCTTTCTTCAAGACCAACTTGCCATTATCCTCCAGTTCACTAGGCTCATACCTGCTCATGGCATTGCCACCCAATGTAACTACATTGTTCTCTATCTCACTCTCTCCTCTGACATTCACTTCATCCACATCAGTGTTGTTATCTGAGGTATGTACTTCCCTATCAGTAGTAGGGAGGCCTTCCATCTGTTCATCAATGCTCTCAGATTTCACAATGACATGATCACCTTCATCAAGGATGTGCTTGTCATTGGTCATTATGGAAGTGTCAGCAAGAGCTACCTTTCTAGCTTCCTGCTGTTCCTCTATAGCCTTGTCTATGTCAAAGTTCTTACTTACCTTCACTTGTGTTTGTTGTTTGTCATTTGCAAAGGTACCATTAAAATACCAATCTCCATCTATTTTCTGTAGAGAATCTGCAATAAACAACTCATTTTTCTTGTTTTTCTGTTCATCAGTGACAGTTTCATAGTCTTCTGGTGCTATATCAAGAGTCTCCTTGTTGCCATTGATATCAAAGGTAATATTACTCCCTACTTTGGAATTACCATGCTTATTACTTTCACCAAAGTATATTTCTCCCTTTGATTCCAATTTATAATAAGTCTGACCATTCTGTTCTACCTTATTATATACAGCTGGCTTGGTAACAGTGAAAGTAGTAGCACCATCAGGGTCTCCTTTCTTGTTGAACATAGATGGGAAAGCTGTAGAGGATTTAGTCTTGGCACTCGCTATACCAACCTTTACCTTACCTCCTTCTCTATAACCATTATATATAGCTTCCTCAGAGTCTAAAGGAACTTCGGCAATTATACCATTGCCTCCTGCTTTAAATCCCATATTAACTTTACTAGAGTTAAAGGCATCATCATTCTTTGTTTCTTTTGTGCTATCAGTTCTGGTAACCATAAAGTTTCCCTTCTTACCTTCACCATAGTACATATCACCAAAGCCAATACTACCATTGCCATAGTTATCACTCATCAATAGTTTTCCATCAATAACACCCTCAGGTGTTTGATGTAAGTCCTCATTATCTACAGGCTTCAAGGATTTAGTATTATCTATAGGAACCTCTTTCTCTGAAGCTTTGTTCTCTGTTAGATTAGGCTTTGAGGTTTCATCATTGACTTCAATTCCATTATCTATATTTACATTACTGGTTTCATCATTGACTTTATCTTTTTCATCAGAGGCAACATTACTTAAATCAGCACCCTCAATATCATCTTTAGTAACATTTTGTGTAGTACTTACATTATCTGTAACCTCTGCTTCCTTCTTGACTTTATCATCAGCGGCTTGCTTAGCCTCTTCTTCCTTTTTCTTCTGCTCTTCCTCTCTCTTCTTTCTATCAGCCTCTTCCCTTTCCTTCCTTTGCTTTCTATTCTCTAGGATAGTGGAATCTCTTTGATAACCAAGGCTTCTCAAACCCTCCAATACATAGTCTATATCCTTGGATGCCTCAGTATTATCAGTATCATCTACTATCTTTTCAAGTGTAGGAATAATACTGTCCTTGTCGTCTATATTATTGAGTATGCTTGATATATTGTTATCTATGTTCTTCTTCCACTCCTCACTTTTATTAGAGTTGTATATAACAGAGTCAATATCCTCAGTTACCTTTTGCCATTCCTTGGCTTTATCCAGTTGAAGCTTATATTGAGGTAATAGATTTTCCTCATCTATAATATCAAGGAGCTTATGGTTATGTTGCCTAAGTAAATTATAGGCATAATTTTCCATAAAACCTTCCTCAGTATTACCATCTAACATTGAAGCTACCTCTTGTATTTTAATTATATTAGCGAGATTCTCAGCATTACGTTGGTCAAAGATTCCAGCAGCCTCCATAGCAGTCCTAATTCTTTGTTCCTCAAAAGCCTTTGATGCAGCCAGAGGATTACTAGCTATTCTATTATAGGCATCCTCATTAGTATTTATCCTTTGGGTAAGCAAGGCTATGTCCTGTATCTTCTGAAGAGCATCTGCATCTTTCATCCTAAGCCTTTGCTCAAGTTTTTCTATTTCCCTCTTCTGTTCATCAGTATAAAGACTTCTGTTGCTTTCATTCATCATCCTAGCCCTAGTAACAGGATCTAGAGCAAATATCTCATCAGCAGTAAGTACTTTCTCCTTGTTTCTTTCTAAGGTTTCCTTTCTGCTTGCAACATTCTGCTCATAGTCAGCAATACTCTTATCAAGGTCTGCTAGTTTCTCAGGAGAATACCTCTTGTCTCTTTCCCCATTCTTATTGACGTACTTCTTTCTCTCTTCTCTAAGAGTATTAAGTTTGTTTTGATACCTAGTAAGTTCCTCCTGTGCCAAAGCTACTCTTCTGGTAGTCTCGTCAATGCTCATATTAGACATATCCATCTCTAGAGACTTCCTTTTGTTGGCAGTTCTTGTTATCATACCTTCAAGATAATTCTCTTGCATCTTTGAGTTATCTAATTCAGCTTTTGCATCCTTAGCTTTATTCTCTGCTTTTAAGGTTGCATCATCAGTAGTACCCCATGTACCATGAGCATAGAGTTCCTTATATTCATTGGTAGCCTTATCAAGTTCCTCCTGCAATTTAACAGTTTTCTTCTTTTGGTCTGCAAGATCATTTTCTAATTCCCTTTGTTGCCTATTATAAGCCTTCACAAGAACTTTGGCATTCTTCCGTCCTCCTACGGAAGCTATATATGTATTGGCATCCATAGATACCTCATCAGATGAAGAATCTCCTATCTCTGATTGCATCTTCTCCTTCCTTTCCTGCCAATGACCAACAAGAGCTTTCTGTAACATAAGCTGTAATTTGACATTAGGGTCTATAGGTGTTTCTAGAGTATTCTCTATCTTGGAAATTTCCCTACCTGCATCTTCAAAAGCTTTAGATGCTTCCTGTAGTCTTTGTGCATTTTCTGCAATATCATGTAAGGCTTTTTGACTATTAGCTTCATTCTGTTCTATACCAGGATTGGCAGCATAATATTGAGAGAGTATGTTACTAATCTCTTCATCATTGAAAGGGTTATCCTTTCCTTCAACTACATTATTTAATTGTGATGCCTTATCTATCAAGGCTTTTGCATTCTGTACAACAGAAGACATAGTTGTAGGGTCTTTGGAATCCTTACCTAAGTTATTCAAGGTATTGATAGCATGAAGAGCTTTCAGATAGTTAGCAGTCTTTAAGTCTCCAAGGTTAGTATAGTTCTCAGCAGCCATATTAGATGCTACCAAGTGTTCAATATCCTCAAAGTCCTTATACTCATCAAGGAGATTGTTCACAAAGTCTGCATGATTTTGTAAATCTCTCTCTGATTGTTTCTTGCCATAATATGTATTAAGTACACCATTCTGAATAAGATAGTTAATCTGTCCTCTCCAATTATGCATTCTACCCTTGTCTTCATACTTCTGAGAACCATTCTCATTCAGTATAGGTCTATTATAATTCTCCTTATCCCTAACCTCCTCTCTCCAGAAATTGTTCTTATAGGCTTCCCTACCTTCCTTAGTTGTAAGCCTTGCTATATTAGCCATGTTAGGAGTAAAACTAAGTACACTACCAAGACCACCTACAGTAGCAGAGTTCCAAGTGGTCTCCTGACCCATAGAGTTCTGTAAACCTTTTACATAGGAATACAAGCTGTCAGCAAAGCCATAGGTACTAGCCAAAGCCTTACCATTCTGATAGGCTTGTAGATACCTATTGAAGCTATCCTCATTGATTCTCTCCGCAGCATCTACCTGCATATCATCAGTACCATTGGTCCAAGCACCTCCCCACACCTGAGAGCCTAGGGTCTTACCAAACTCCTTTAGTTTTTGACTTCTAGTCAAGAACTTACTTCCCTCTGTAGCCATTCTCTTCTTACCTTCAGAAGTAGTAATCTCCTTAAGTCCCTTTAGAGAAGAAGACACTTTCTTTGATAGACCAGCAGGGTTAGTATAAAGGAACTTTCTATATCCTAAGTTATTCACAAAGCCGTATTTTAGACCCTCTGTAAGAAAAGTATTGAGAGCAGCATCCCCTGCACCATCAATAGCTTTCTGTTGTAAATCAACATATTCCTTTGATGATTTTCTCTCATTGATGTTATTATGCACCAATTCACCAAGGATTGCATCCTGAGCTTTGGCATGAATCATTTTATCCACAGCTTTCATGTCTGCAACCCTCATACCACCATCTCTTCTCATCTGTGCAAGGTAATCAGCTTTCATACCTGCTGCCCTTGCATTGACAAGCCTGTCAACATTAGCCTTGTACTGCTTGTCTGACTGATACCTATTATATATATCACTCTTGGCAGTATTGACTAAAGCTTCTTCTGCATTGGCTAAGTTCTGTTGAAGAGTTTCTTGGAAGGCTCCCCTATTGTAGGCATAGGCAATACCCAAGGCACCTGCTGTACCCTGTGCTACCTGACCTACTTTAGTCTCAGCAGTAAGCATCTTGCCAGAGACATCAAGTGCCTTGCCAAGACCTCTGACTACCTTACCTGCTTTACTTGCAGTACTCAATGTTTTACCAAAGAGACCTACACCATAAGGAAGTAACTGAGATGCTGCATCAGCAATACCAAAGGACATCATCTTGAAGGACTCATACAATAGGTCACTATCCTCATTAGGGTTATAAGCTACCTTGTAAGGACTTGCACCAAGCTTCTCATATTGCTTCTGCTCATTCTCATCAAGAGTACCAAACTGCTCTGCCCTAGTCCAGTATTGTGGATTCAAGATGCTATTGTCCTCACTGCCATCAAAGTTTCTTCCCATATTGTGAAGGGTAGTCCTGTCCATCTGCTGCCTATGAACATAATGAATGTTACCATCATCACCTTGATAAGTAAGATTGCCTCTTCTATCCTTAATGAATCTTGTCTTGTTAAGGTCTAGCACATTGCCTCTGTCATCTACATATACTATAGGCTTGTCTCCAAACTTATCCTCTGCCATTAGTCCTAGGTTATAGATACCATTTACTTTGTCAGCAGTATAGCTTAATGAAGATATGCCAACATCCTTCATAAAAAGTCCAAACTTTCTCAACACACCTTGATGCTCTGTTGCATATCTCTTAGCATCATTGTTAAGGGCTTGCATAGCCATTTCAGGAGACATATTGGCATCATAGACTCTTTTCTTTGCAAGTACCTGTCTCATATCATCAATGGTAAAATCATCCATAGGTGACTTTCTCTCCTTTTCTGAACCATTACCAAAGTACTTTGCATACTCAGGAATACCCAAATTATAAGAGTTCTTATCATAACTTGGAGTAATAGCTTTAATGAAAGATTGATATACAGCTTTATCTCCCATGCCTGTCAATTCTTGATAGGCTCTTCCTACTTGTAAGGAATACTTATTTGCAGCATTATCTGCATCCTCACTATAGATGTTATCAAGGATTCTCTGATTCTTATCAAACTCTACTTTCTTTGCAGCTTCCTCACCTCCAGGAGTAAACAGTCCAATTGCTTCAGACATTCCTTTGCCCTTAGATGCAGCATTGGTTAATGAAGCAATATTTCTCATCAAAGAAAGTCCTACTCCCATATACCCTTGTTGAATAGGATTCATGGAAGTTCCTATAGTAGATTCCTTCATCCTTTTCTTCCAAGAATCATTAAATTCTGAAGGGGTGAGGTAATCACTTTCCATGAGCTTTAACTTACCATCAGTAGAGAGTTGATTATACTTATTATAGTCAAAGCTCTTGTTATTCTTAAACAACTTATCAAATTCAGCATTGACAACTCCATCCTTATATAAAGTATTTCTCATATTAATATCAGGTATAGATTTAAAAGCATCTATACCATACATATCAATAAATTGTTTGTTGGAATAGAGATTGTTGATGTACATTGGATCATATCCATGCTGTGCTATCAAGTCTTTATTCTTATTTATAAAGTTGTCATACTGAGCCTTTGAGAGACTTCCCAGTCCTTGTAAGCCTTGTAGTCCTTGTAAATTTCTTGGCATATCTATTCTATTTTAATTTCTGCAAATTTAATGATTTGCTTAGATATATGAAATATGTTTAGAATTGATGTTATTGGAGTTAAGTAGATGATTAAGTAAGTCTATATGAAATTTGTATCCCAGATTTTAAAGCAGAACTACTTGCTGAAAAATATTTTTCCTGTAGTACAATATAAAATAATATAGTCCGTTATCAAAATATATAATAATATAAGATACTGAGGCTAAATAGCTTTAGACAGAAACAAACATTCAATCATCATGGAATTATGGCAGAGAAGTTAAAAACTATTGGTTTTATACTTTTATTATTTCTTTTCCTTCCTATAGTTGTGGGAGGAAGAATACCTCATAGTATTGGGGAATTTCTAATAGGATGGGTAGGAATTGTTGTATTTATTATACTAGTTTTGTTCTTTTTATCTATTAATGGCCATAAAGAAAATTATAAAAAGAATAATGAACATTTTCATTCAGGGTATCAATATTCTGACAATAAAATAATATCTACTATAGATGAAAGTACCAATGATATAGCAATTTCATCTTCTATACATAATGCTATGATAGAACCTATTGCATCAAAGAAAGTTAATAGGAAGGCAGATATTGTTTCAACTAAAGATAATATTTTAACTAGAGAACAAGTGTTTGCTTTACTTAAAGTAGCTATTGATTTTTGTTACTGCTCTCCAGAGAGACTGTATCTTTGGAAAGGGCAATATGAGATTTTACTTGAGTTTGCGGAAACTTTAAAGTTAGGAGAAGAGCAACTTAATCTCTGTTTACAAGAAAAAGAAGAAATACTTTGTAAAGCAACAGTAGATGATGAAAATATCTTTACTTATTATGATATTGTAAAAACTATTCATCAAGATAAACCATTTATACAATTTATAAAAACTTGTATTAAATTATTAGATTTTCTGGATTCATTAGAAGATGATATACTTAAGACAGAATATTATGCTTATATGGTGTTTCCTATAATCTTGAAAGATATTGGATTTACTCAGAAGGAAATTGATGCAATTAATTATGGAGAAGGGGTATATAAGTGTAAGTATGAAAATAAGACAGTACCTTTAAAAGCAAGTAAAGAGTGTTCAAAACTCATTAAAGAAAACTATCCTGTATCTAAAGAACAGATGGCTATCTTTAAAAAGAACTGGACTTTATCTCACTTTAGAAGAGAAATTGGTATTGAGAATAGGGTTGAATCTAGGGAAAATCATACTTATAGTGAAAGCTATAAAGTATGTATATTTATCAGAAATTCAGATGGGAATGAATTTACAGTAGGATTTTCAAATTCTCTTGGAGAACTTTCTATAGAAGAAATTCAAAGAAGAGAAAAAGAATTAATGATAGGGTTATCAGACTATGGTAATTATAAATTATATGATAATAAGATTGTCCCATATAATGAGCTGTCTATAGATTTAGGAATTTAAAATAATAAAATTATGAACAACTTAGATAATATTGATATTGGAAAGAACTATACAGAGTTAATTAAATATTTGTGCAATATTGGATATAAGTCTACTGTAAACTATACAGAGGCTAATGTTTTCATACAAATCAGAAATAGTGGTGGTGAACAATATCTACAATTTAGACTAAATTATCACAACAATGTAATAACTGGATATGAATATGACAATTTACAAGTTGCTTGGAGATTATTAGGGTTTTCTACCTTTTCTCCACCTCATAGGTTTCCTAAAGACATGGATCAAAGAATTATCTTTGAAACTATACTCTTTGAGATTACTAGTTGGAAATTACAACACATAAATGAATTAGTTACAAAAACTATCAATAAAGCTTTGGACTCTAAAATAATTACTAATTGGCTTAAAACAAAAGAAGAGCAGATTAGAATTGAAGAAAGAGCTAAAATTGAAAACCATCTTTCTCTAGAAGAGTTTAGAAAAGTAATCAATGAGGAGTTAAATAAAGTGAGTATTAACTTAAAAATAGGAGATAAATGATATGAACAAACAAGCTGTTAAATGGACTAAGAGAATAGGTATAGCTATTGGTTCTGCAATAGCTATATTTCTACTTTATGTAGTATCTATTATTGGATACCAAGAGCTATATATTCCTCATCATATAGAGACTCTATATCAAGAAGGATTAACTAATCCCAGTAAGGCAAAATGGGCTGTAAAGCAATTACAAAATATAGAAGATACAGATGGGATTGCTGAGAACAAAGTTCTAGCCTTAATTAAAACTTATGCTCAAAAAGAAAACCTTTGGGCACAGATTGCATTAGAGCAATATAATGAAGAGCATGAAATTCCGATAGAGAGTATTATTCCTATAAATAAGTATATTTGGGGAATTACGCTAGGTAAGAGTACTAAGCAAGATGTTTGGAATTATCTTGATTCTAAGGATTTATGGCATCAGGAATTAAAAAATGGAAGTATTACTCAAGTATATAAAAGTTTTGAGTTTGCAGGAATATTTTGGAATTATGTAAACTACAAATTTACTAATAATAAAGTATATGAAATTACTTTTGTCTGTAATACAAAAGGGAGTGCAGAAGAATACTTCAGTATACTTAAGAACATGCTTATGACAAAATATACAATTTCAAAAGGATATAATATAGAATGTCCTACAAAATTATATATTACAGACTCTAATACACTAATAGAATTAATATTAGATTATAGTAGTTTATACCTTACATACACAGACTTAAGATTAGCAAAAAAGAAATATCAAAAAAACATCAATAGTATTTAACTGAATAAAGGGTAGACAACAATCTACCCTTTATTTTATTCTGGAATATCATTAGTTCCTCCAGAGAGATTATCAGAGGTACTATCCTTATTTGTGGCAGCTTGCTTAGAATTACGAGGAATAGCTATATAAATATCTTCCTCAGATTCTTCATTAGATCTGTACCAATGATGCTTTATGTCAGAACCCTTTGGCAAAACATATATTTCATAATCTGACAGATTCCCATTTCCAATGGCACTTCTAAGATTTTCATTAGTGATATTTCCATTAGCATCTACAAGTTGACTGTATTCCTGAGAGGACAAAGCCCTAGCTTTGCTTAAATCCTCTATAGGAGTTCCTATAACATTACCTGCATCATCAGCACTCTTATATTTAGTACCACTCTTTGCTCCCACCATAGTAATACCTTGATTCCTTACATTATAGGCAGATGTTCTACTGTTACCTTTATTACCTGATGTTTGTGCCTTAATAGTTGCAATAGCAGAAGCTTTCTGTAAAGAAGGATCCTTACTAGGGTCATAAGTAATAGTTCCTGTCTTTGAATTATAAGTAAGACCTTGTGAAGCAAGGCTAATGTCTTGTCCTCTCCTTTGAAGTTCCAATTGTTGTTTAGCTCTAGCATCAGCCACTTGCTCTGCCTTGGTAAGCACACCAAGGTCTCTCTGAGGATTATGATTCTCTTGATAGATAGCACCATTCAGCATACCTTGTAAGTAATATTGAGTTGCCCTATCTCTGTTATAACCACTAAGATTTTGATTTACTCCACTGGCTTCCATGTAATCATCAAGGGAGGCTTTTAACTCTGGTATAGCATTCATATCTTGTCTAAACTTAGCAAGGAGTTCTGGACTATAACCATATTTAGATACTAAGTCTCTATAGTAACCTCCCAAGGTAATATTTCCCTCACCTACATTTACCATTCTAGATGAAGCAGCTTTTCCAGCCTCTGCTCCCCTAGCATATAACTCATTACCACTAACACTATATAAGTTAG
>ERZ808278.850-NODE-850-length-15995-cov-5.428607_pt1 | contig 15995 bp, 13 predicted proteins | sample MGYA00521239_ERZ808278 | MGnify/ENA primary metagenome ERZ808278 (study PRJEB31516, sample SAMN03275600) | gut metagenome | biome: mammalia-associated habitat; material: feces | host: Papio cynocephalus | place: Kenya | collected 2012-07-17 ... | reverse complement strand
AGATATTAGATATTAGATATTAGATATTAGATATTAGATATTAGATATTAGATATTAGATATTAGATGTTAGATGTTAGAAATTAGATGTTAGATGTTAGAAATTAGATGTTAGAAATTAGATGTTAGAAATTAGATGTTAGATGTTAGATTAACAATATGAGAGATTTTAAGACTTTAGACATTTGGAAAAGGGGGATTGAACTCACAAAACAAGTGTATATTCTGTCTCGTTCTTTTCCTTCTGAAGAAAGATATGGACTTCAATCTCAAATCAGACGGGCCGTTTCATCTATTCCCATTAATATTGCCGAAGGGTGTGGGCGCGACAGCCTAAAAGATTTCTCCCACTTCATTCATATTGCTGAAGGCTCGGCAAGTGAAGTGGAATGTGAAATTATCATAGCCGTGGAGTTAGGGATTATTACCCAAGACCAGGCCAAACCTATCATAGACGAAATATGTCAAATCCGAAAAATGATGAATAGCTACAAGATAAAAATTCAAGATACTATTAGGAGAAGAAGTTAGAAATTTGAGAATTGATGTTTGATGATAGGTGATAAAGGCAAGAGGTTAGATGATAGATAGCTATGATACAGATACAGATACATAAATATAAATATAAATATATCTAACTTCTAATATCTAATTTCTAATATCTAATTTCTAATTTCTAATCTCTAACTTCTAATTTCTAACTTCTAATTTCTAACATCTAATTTCTAACTTCTAATTTCTAATTTCTAATTTCTAATTTCTAATCTCTAATCTCTAATCTCTAATCTCTAACTTCTTTTTAAAAAATTATGGATACTATTTTTGCAAAAGCCAGGCAGGCCTCACGGCGGCTCAACCTGCTGACTGACGACAAAATCAACGCCACACTTCGGCATCTTGCCGAGGCCACGGAAGCCGCCGAAAGCACCATTCTCGCCGCTAACGCGCGCGACTTGGCCCGCATGAGCGAAGACGACCCTATGTACGACCGTCTTCGCCTCACTCACGAGCGCATCAAGGAGATTGCCGACGCCATACGCAGCGTGGCAAGCCTCCCTTCGCCATTAGGCAAAACGCTTCGAGAGTGGACTCAGCCTAACGGCATGACGATCAAGAAGGTGAGTGTGCCTTTTGGCGTGATCGGCGTAATCTACGAGGCTCGCCCCAATGTCACTTTCGACGTGTTCTCGCTCTGCTTCAAGAGCGGCAGCGCCGTGGTAATGAAAGGTGGACACGATGCCGAGCAGAGCAATGACGCTATCATTCAGCTCATTCACGGCGTGCTCCGTGAGGAGGGCATCGACGAGGCGGTGGCCACGATGCTGCCAGTGGCGCGCGAATACACCTCTGCGCTGCTGAATGCGGTGGGCTATGTGGATTTGATTATTCCACGTGGCGGACGCGGACTGATTAACTATGTGCGTGGCAATTCTCGGGTGCCGGTGATTGAGACGGGCGCCGGTCTGTGCCACACTTATTTCCACTCCAGCGGCGACCTGCTAAAGGGACAACGCATTGTTCTCAACGCGAAAACGCGCCGCGTGAGCGTGTGCAATGCGCTCGACTGTCTGCTCATCGACCGCTCCCGACTGGCGGATCTGCCTGCGTTAGTAATGCCGATGGCTGAAAAACATGTGGAGATTGCCGCCGACCCACAGGCTTTTGAGGCTCTGAATGGCAGCTATCCCTATCTCACACACGCCACACCCGACGCTTGGGACACGGAATGGCGCGACTACAAGATGGCCGTGCGCACGGTGGCTGGCGAGACCGAGGCCATAGAGCACATTGCCACGCATGGATCGGGGCACAGCGAGTGTATCGTGGCAGAAGACGAGGCGGCATGCAAGCGCTTCTGCAAAGAGGTGGACGCCTCATGCGTGTATGCCAACGTGCCCACATCGTTTACCGATGGCGGGCAGTTTGGCTTCGGGGCGGAAATCGGCATCAGCACCCAAAAGCTCCATGCCCGTGGGCCAATGGGACTGCCCGAAATCACCACCTACAAGTATATTATCACCGGCGATGCACCGGTTAGAGATTAGAAATTAGAAATTAGAAATTAAAAGTTAGATGATAGATAGGGAGAAGATGGCGGGATTAAAGGTTAGACGGGTGATGATGATACAGGCAAATATAGGCAAATTCCTCTAATTTCTAATGTCTAACTTCTAATTTCTCAAAAGAAATCTATGATTCAAAGAGTTTCTCCCATATTGGCGCTTCAAAAGCAGCGTGCTCTACTTCAGATGGAATATGAGGCAGAGAAAGAAGAGTTTCGACACCAGACCGAAACGGTGGGCGTGCGCCGAAAAGTGAAGCGCGGCGACTGCTGGATGCCCATTCGCATCGGCCGCACCTACTATAACTCGCTCAACCAGCTTGTGATGGAGGTGCTGCGCACAGCCGACACCGATGTGGAGCACAATTTTGAGTTTGGCAGGCAGGTGATGTTTTTCCACATCACACCCGACGGAGAAATCAAGTACTATCCTTTCTCCGCCACGGTGAGCTATGCCGAAGCGGAGCGAATGGTGGTGGCAATCCCCGACGCTGGCTGCGTGGCGCAGTTGCAAGGCATACAGGAGGTGGGCGTACAGCTCTCCTTTGATGAGACCACCTACCACCTGATGATAGACGCCATGGAGCGTGTGATGCGCGCTAAAGGCAACCGCCTGGCGCAGCTTCGCGATATGTTCTACAATCCGTCGGCCACAGCAAAATTCACTTTTGCGCCTATGCGGTTCCCCTGGCTCAACCCCACACAAGAGCACGCCGTGAACGAGGTGCTCTTGGCTAAAGACGTGGCTATCGTGCACGGCCCACCAGGCACAGGAAAGACCACCACACTGGTGGAAGCCATTTTCGAGACGCTGCGCCGCGAGAGTCAGGTGATGGTGTGCGCCCAAAGCAATATGGCGGTGGACTGGATAAGCGAGCGGCTGGCAGACCGCGGTGTGGAGGTGCTGCGCATTGGCAACCCCACAAAAGTGAACGACAAGATGCTCTCGTTCACCTACGAGCGCCGCTTTGAGGCGCACCCCGACTATCCCACACTCTGGGCCTTGCGAAAAGCAATCCGTGAGATGCAAGGCAAGAAAAAGCGTGGCGACCACGGTTTTCACGACCGGCTCGACCGGCTGAAAAGCCGAGCCACCGAGCTTGAAGTGCGCATTAATTCCGACCTTTTTGCCAGTGCGCGTGTGATAGCATGCACCCTCGCCGGCAGCGCAAGCCGTGTGCTGAGCGGAATGAAGTTTGCCACCCTATTCATCGACGAGGCGGCTCAGGCACTGGAGGCGGCGTGCTGGATTGCCATCAGAAAGGCGGGAAGAGTGATTCTTGCCGGCGACCACCAGCAACTGCCACCCACGGTGAAAAGCATCGAGGCGCTGAAGGGCGGTCTCGGCACCACGCTCATGGAGCGGATTGTGAAAAGCAATCCGCAAGTGGTCACGCTCCTGAAGGTGCAATACCGCATGAACGATGAAATTATGCGGTTTTCCAGCGAATGGTTCTATGGCGGCGCCGTGCAGAGCGCGCCCGATGTGAAATACCGCAGCCTGCTCGACTTCGACACCCCGATGGAGTGGATCGACACCAGCGACATGGGATTTAAAGAGCAATTTGTGGGCGAGAGCTATGGCCGCATCAATAAAGACGAGGCTTTGCTCACCCTCCAAAACCTCCAGGCCTATTTCACCAAGGTGGGCCGCGACCATGTGCTTGATGAGCGCATCGACGTGGGCATCATTTCGCCCTACCGCGCCCAGGTGCAGTTCTTGCGCCAGATGATTCGCTCCACGGATTTCTTCAAGCCTTACCGCCAGTTGATTTCCGTGAACACCGTGGACGGATTTCAAGGGCAGGAGCGCGATGTAATACTCATCAGCCTTGTGCGCGCCAACGCTGATGGCGAGATCGGTTTTTTGCGCGACCTGCGCCGAATGAATGTGGCGATTACGCGCGCAAGAATGAAGCTCATCATTCTTGGCGACGCCTCCACGCTCACGCGCCACCCCTTCTACCGCAAGCTCCATGCATATATTCAAGGGCTCAACGAGGAGGAAGGATTAGAGATTAGGGAGTAAAACTACAAATGAACAAAATACTGAATTTCTTAAAAAACTGGACACTGCCTGCGGCCATCGCCAGCGGTGCTGCCGTGTATTACATCTTTTCGCTCATACCCGCGCTCGATAGCTTTTCTAAGGCGGCGAGCCCTGTGTTCGATGAGATAGTGCCCTGGTTCCTGTTTGCGGTGCTGCTCACCACATTCCTTAAAATCGACTATCAGAAACTGCGGCTTGCCCGGTGGCATTTCTGGGTGTGCCTCGCCCAAGTGCTGATGGTGATGACGCTGGTGGGGTGCATTCTCTATTTTGGAATGGATGGGCAAAACCTCGTGGTGATGGAGTGTGTGCTCACCTGTGTGATAGGACCGTGCGCAGCGGCTGCAAGTGTGGTGACCGCCAAGCTCGGTGGCAGCCTTGAGTCAATGACCACCTACACATTCGTGTCGAACGTGCTCACCGCCGTGATGATACCGCTGACGTTTCCCCTCATCGACTCACATGTGGAAATGAGCTTTGGCGTGGCGTTTCTGAGAATCATGTGGAAAGTGTGTGTGGTGCTGGTAGTGCCTATGGCGCTGGCGGCGGTGGTGAAATGCCTTTTTCCACGCCTGCAGCAGAAAGTGGCATCGATGACCAACCTCCCGTTCTACCTGTGGGGCTGCTCGCTCTGCATCGTCACGGGCATCACCTTCCGCAATATCATGAACTCGCACGCGCCACTCTCCCTTCTCGCCACCATAGCCGTGGTGAGCTTTATGATATGTGTGGTGCAGTTCTCTGTGGGGCGTAACATTGGACGCTTCTTCGGCAGCACAGTGGAGGGCGGCCAGGCACTCGGACAGAAGAACACCGCCTTTGCCATCTGGGTGTCGAGCGCCTACATCAACCCTCTTGCCGCTGTGGGGCCGGGCTGCTACATCATCTGGCAAAACGCCATCAATAGTCTTGAGCTTTACCACCAGCGCAGGCACGCATCATAAGCAATATTCTACAGCGCAGAGGGGGTAATTTTCCATCCACGACTGATCCACATAGTGTTTCATTGACAGTCGCAAGCCTTTAAGCCCAGGAAAAAGTGTATTGCAGAATGTAGAAAGGCTCTTGGTGTGAACATTGTCCTCCGCCTTCACCTCGACAGGAACAATACGCACTCCACTTTGCACCAAAAAACCTATTTCACATTTAGAGCCGCTCTTGCTCCAATAATATATGTACATTGAAGTAAATCTGTGTATAATTTTCGGTACATTTTCTTAATTTTTGAGCATTTTCGCAAAGTTACACATTATCAGCATAATAACAAATAATCACGCACTTTTTCTGCCGAATATCGGCAATCACTCTACACTTTTTCTGCCATTGAGCACTTGCTGAAATCTATGAGGGCTGGCGGCGATATGGGGAGAGTGGCGGAAGCAGGAAAAATCGCTGGCCTCGCCAAGCGATGGAGGTTTTTGGGGCAGGCACCCATTTTGACAAAGATTTTTCAATGCTTTGTGACGGTGAAAATAGGGTGTGAGTGGCGGAAAATCACTAACTTTGCACCAAATTTATAATAATACAGCAAACTACGATGAGTGAAAATTTTGAAATGGTGGCCAAAACTTTCCAGGGATTGGAAGGTGTGCTGAGCGACGAGCTTCAGGCCCTCGGAGCGCAAGAAGTGACCCAAGGCAAGCGTATGGTGTCGTTTAAGGGCAATCTCGAAACAATGTATAAGGCAAACTTCTGCTGCCGCACCGCATTGCGCATTCTGAAACCAATCTACAAGTTCCGTTCTACCGACGCCGACGACCTCTATGAGCAAGTGCGTAAATTTGAGTGGGACACCGTTTTGAGCACCGGCAAGACTTTCTCTATCGACACCACCGTGTATAGCGACGTGTTCCGCCACTCCCGCTTTGTCACTTACCGCGTGAAAGACGCTATCGTTGACTATTTTAAGGAAAAACACGGCAAGCGTCCCTCTATTCGCGTGAGCGGCGCCGACTTCGTGCTCAACGTGCACATATCTGTAGATGAGGTGACCATATCGCTCGACTCGTCGGGCGCGCCTTTGTATAAGCGTGGATGGCGTGTGGCACAAACCGACGCACCTATCAACGAGGTGCTGGCAGCCGGCATCATCAAGCTCAGTGGGTGGGACGGACAGTGCAACTTCGTGGACCCAATGTGCGGCTCGGGCACTTTTTTGGTGGAAGCCGCAATGATTGCCGCCAACATCAACCCTGGCGTGTATCGCAAGGAGTTCGCTTTCCAAAACTGGAGCGACTACGACGAGGAACTTTTCAACACCATCTACAACGACGACAGCCAGGAACGCGAGTTTAAATACAAAATCTACGGCACCGACATTGCCGTTCAGGCCATAGCCATAGCCGAAGCCAACATTAAGAGCGCTGGCGTGAGCAAGATGATTGACCTGAAGCAGCGCGCCATCGCCGACTGGGAAGAGGCTCCGGAAAAAGGCGTGGTGGTCACCAACCCTCCCTATGGAGAGCGTCTGAAATACCAGGACATCAACGAGCTTTACGAGACGCTCGGCAAAAAGCTGAAATTCGTGTTTAAGGGCTACGACGCGTGGATTATCTCCTATGGCGAACTCACCGACCTCATCGGCCTGCGCCCATCGGTGAACTATCCGCTGCTCAACGGCGACCTTGAGTGCGAACTGCGTGAATACAAGATTTTCGACGGATCGTACAAGGACATGAAGGCAGAAGGTGGCTCTATCCGCAACGAAGGCTTCCGTGCCGCCGACAAAGACAGAGGACAGCACCGCCCACGCTTTGAGGAAACATTCAAGAAGCGTGACAGCGAGAATGGCGGCGAAGCCCGAAACCGGCGCGACGGCGACCGCCCACAACGCAAGTTCGGTGACCGGCGCGACGACGACCGCCCACGACGCAGATTTGGCGACCAGCGCGATGGCGACCGCCCACGGCGCAGATTTGGCGACCGGCGTGATGGCGACCGCCCACGGCGCGAAGAAAACGGCGAGGAGCGCATGACACACGACGAGTACTTCTACAGCGAACGTCACGCCCGCACGGTGCTGCGCCACCAGGAGCCCACATTGGGCAAGGAGAATGAGCGTCCTATCATACGCGGACGCCGCAACGGATGGAAACGCCGCGATGAATAGTGCCGCGCGCTCACACACACTCTCTCTCCCACATAATTGGTAAAGCAATCTTTAAAAACCAACATATATTTTTTAAGTAACAACACAATGAAGCAAAAAATCTTGCTGCTGGGCTCAGGTGGCCGCGAATGCGCCATCGCATGGAAATTGAGCCAAAGTGAACTCCTCGATAGCCTATACATTGCCCCAGGCAATGCAGGCACTGCGCAATATGGCACAAACGTGCCTCTTTCGCCTATGGACTTTGAGGCCGTTGGAAAGTTTGCCGCCGAGGCAGGCATCACCATGCTGGTGGTGGGCAACGAAGACCCGCTGGTGGCTGGAATAACCGACTATTTCCACGCTACCGACGCACTGAAAGGCGTTAAGGTGATTGGACCGTCGAAAGGTGGAGCGCAGCTCGAGGGCAGCAAAGATTTTGCGAAAGGGTTTATGCATCGGCACGGCATCCCCACAGCCGCTTACCTGAGCGTCACCGCCAACAACTTGGACGAAGGACTCGCTTTCCTCGAAAACCAGAAGCCACCCTATGTGCTGAAGGCCGATGGCTTGGCAGCCGGAAAGGGCGTGCTCATCATCGACAGCCTCGATGAGGCCAAGAGGGAGTTGCGCCACATGCTCGACGGCATGTTTGGCAAGTCGAGCGCCACTGTGGTGATTGAGCAGTTCTTGTCGGGTATTGAATGCTCAGTGTTTGCGCTCACCGACGGCGAGCACTATCAGCTTCTGCCGGTGGCAAAGGACTACAAGCGCATAGGCGAGGGCGACAAGGGGCTCAACACCGGAGGCATGGGCAGCGTGTCGCCAGTCAGCTTTGCCGACAGCGCATTCATGCAAAAGGTGAAGGAGCGCATTGTGGAGCCCACCATAGCCGGGCTGAAGGCAGAGAAGCTGCCCTACACCGGATTCGTGTTCTTTGGCTTAATCAATGTGGACGGTGATCCTTTCGTGATAGAATATAACTGCCGCATGGGCGACCCCGAAACCGAAGTGGTGATGCCACGCCTGAGGAGCGACCTCGTGGCACTGCTGGAAGCCGCAGCCGACGGCAAGCTCGACCACACACCTGTGGACATCGACCCACGCTATGCCGTGACCGTGATGATGGTGAGCGGCGGCTACCCCGAAGCCTACGAGAAAGGCAAGGTGATAGAGGGCCTCGACACGGTGAATGGCAGCGTGGTGTTTCACGCTGGCACCGCACGGAATGAAACCGGCCAGCTCATAACTGCCGGGGGGCGCGTTCTGGCCGTCACCAGTTATGGCCACACCAAGGACGAGGCTCTGGCGCAGTCGTTCAGCAACATTGCCAAAATCAAGTTCGACAAGAGCTATTTCCGTCACGACATAGGGTTCGATCTCAAGTAGCGCCATCCCCCACACATATTAATCCCACCCTATATATCCACACTGCACACACCGCAATTACAAATGACATACCGAGAAGAAAGAATCAACGACTTCTTTAATTCACGCACCTTGCTCTCCATTATGGGGCTTGTGTATGTGGCAGTGTCGTATTTGGCATTTGCCTCCAGGCGGTATGGTGCATCGGTGGCGAGTGGCAATGGGGTGTTTTTCAACGACATCGACCAGCTAATCGGGCATCCGCTCGTGTCATACGGTGTGAACACGGTGTGCGTGTTTGCCATCGTGGGGCTCACAGTGCTGCTCAACAAGACCTACACCTTCATTCGTGAAGTCACCTTCATCTATGGCTCCACCTTTTTGGCGCTACAGTTGGCTTGCCCATTTGCCAGCACACAGTTCAGCACCGGCACCGGCCTGTGCCTGCTCACGCTCATGGCGCAACACGTGATGTTCTCCACCTACCAGCAAAAGCAGGTGTCGCAGCAGCGGGTGTTTCTCGTGTTTTTCCTGGTGTCGGTGTGCAGCCTGTTCCAGTATGCGTTTTTGGCGCTTGTGGTGCCATTCTTTATCGGGTTTCTGCAAATGCGCGCCATCAATTTCCGTGGCGTCATGGCTGCGGTGTTCGGCCTTGTCACCCCCTTTTGGCTCGCCATAGGACTTGGACTTGTGGACCCCATGTCGGCCATGCCACCAGCCTATGGCCAGGCGCTGATGGTGCTGGGCGCACGGCAAATTCCCGTCATTCTCATCGGGTTGGCAATAGTGGGCGTGTTCACCTTTATATTCATCATCATCAATGTGCTGAAGATTATGTCGTATCGCCTGCAACTGCGCGTTTACAACTCGTTTTACCTGGTGCTGGCGCTTTTCTCCATTGTGATGATGGCCATCGACTACCGTAATTTTTTCGTGTATCTGACGCTGCTCAACTATTGCTTCTCCATTCAGGTGGCACAGGCCTACACCATTCATTCCAATGTGCCTCGCCGCTATATATTCATGGTGCTCTTTATGCTCACGTGCGCCGCAAGCCACATTTGCTATTACTTCCTTTAGGATTATGAAAATCGTAATAGAAAACCACATTCCATACATCAAGGGGCTTTTAGAGCCTTACGCCCAAGTGCAGTATCTCGAAACCTCAGCCATCACTGCCAGCGCGGTGAGGGACGCCGATGTGCTCGTCACACGAACACGCACGCGATGCGACAAGGCGCTGCTCGATGGCAGCCGTGTGCGCATGATTGCCACCGCCACTATCGGCACCGACCACATCGACCTCGACTACTGCCGGCGCTCCGGCATCAAGGTGGTGAACGCCCCAGGGTGCAACGCTCCCGCCGTGGCGCAATGGGTGCTCAGCTCAATCGGGCACTGGATGGCGAAAGTGGGCGAAACCAAGCCCCAGCACTTGGTGCTTGGCATAGTGGGTGTGGGCCATGTGGGGAGCATCGTGGCGCGGTGGGCCACACAATTGGGCTTCAGGGTGCTGCTGTGCGACCCTCCACGCGCACAAAAGGAAGGCGCGGCGGCATTCTGCTCCCTCGACGAAGTGATGGCAGAAAGCCACATCATCACATTCCACACACCGCTCTACCACAGTGGCGAACTCGCCACCCACCACCTGTGCGACGAGCAATTTCTGCAAAAAGCCACCAACCTTCGCCTGCTGATGAATGCCGCCCGTGGGGGCATCTGCCACAACGCCCCACTGGCGCACTGGCATGGCGACGTGGCCATCGACTGCTGGGAACATGAGCCAGAAATCAGCCGTCAGCTCCTTGAAAAGGCGTTTGTGGCCACGCCACATATCGCAGGTTACTCTGCCGACGGAAAGCGCCGTGGCACCGCCATGGTGATTGAGGCCCTCAACAGGGAATATGGATGGCACGCCACACCACTCGCGGCCGAAGCCCCCTACGGAGGCACAGCGAACGTCACCCTGCAAGAAGTGATGGACAGCTACAACCCTCTTGCCGACACCGCCATGCTCAAGAGCGATCCGTCGGCGGCAAATTTTGAGAGCCTCCGCAACCATTACCACCTTCGCCCAGAAGTGAAATAGCACAGGGGAAAAACAGCGCCATTCCCTTGACTTTTGTCAAAAACGCCCCACTTATTCCCTTGACTTTTGTCAAAAACGACTCATTTATTCCCTTGACTTTTGTCAAAAACGACTCATTTATTCCCTTGACTTTTGTCAAAAACGCCCCACTTATTCCCTTGACTTTTATCATTTTTTACCTATCTTTGCACTTGGTAAAGAGTATATAAAAAGAAGTCAGACATGTATTTACCTCGAAAAATAGACAGTTATTTACAGGAGTGGAAAAACGACCCACACCACAAGCCCCTATTAGTTAGGGGCGCTCGGCAAGTTGGCAAATCAAGAGCCGTTAGGCATCTTGGAGAAAGTTTTCCATATTTTATTGAAGTGAACTTTGAAAAAAGGCAGAATCTCAAAACGCTATTTGAAGAGACTCCGGATGTAAAAGACCTTTCACAAAAATTAGGGATACTGTTCAAGCAGCCAGTCATCCCTGGTAAAACGCTGCTTTTTCTTGACGAGATACAATCATGTGCCGCCGCCATAAAGTCGCTTTGGTTTTTCAAGGAAGATTTTCCCGACCTTCATGTAGTGGCAGCAGGTTCACTGCTTGAATTTGCACTGAAAGACATTTCTTCTTTCGGTGTGGGGAGAGTTCGCTCCATTTTCATGTATCCTCTATCGTTCGATGAGTTTCTAATAGCCCAAGGTAGAGAAGATTGGGTAAAGGCAAAGAAAGATGCTTCACCAAAACATCCGCTATTTTCTGCACTCCATACGGAATTGGTACAGCAGTACCGCATATTTTTAATGGTCGGAGGTATGCCTGCAAGTGTGCTCAAGTGGATTGAAACACATGACTATCAAAAATGTATATATGAGCAAAACGATATACAACAAACCTATTACGACGACTTTGCGAAATACGGCTCAAGAATCAACACCCAGCTGCTAAGAAACACTCTCCAGAGTGTGATAACACAAATTGGTTCCAAGTTCGTATATACCAGAGTAGAGGGTGAGTATCGGTCTGCCGAGGTGAAAAACGCCTTAGAACTCCTTTGCAATGCGGGAATTGTGAAGCAAGTGAGCCACACGTCTGCCAATGGACTTCCCCTTGGTGCGCAAGGAAACTCTAATTTCCAGAAATACATATATTTGGATAGCGGGCTGCTCCTGCGCGTACTTGATATGGAATTCGGTGGAGTCAAAAATCTCCCAGAAAAGATTCTTGCTGGCACAACAGACGACCTTGTCAATAATGGAGGAGTTGCAGAGATGGAGGTGGGATTAGAGATGCTAAAATACTCAACTCCGCTTTTAAGCCCCGACTTATACTATTGGGAGAATACTGATAGAGGCACTTCGTCAGAAGTGGACTATGTGACAAGTAGAAATATGAATATACTACCAATCGAAGTAAAATCTGGGGTAAGTGGAAAAATGAAGAGCCTAAGATTTTTCCTTCAGAAAAAAGGCTTATCAGAGGCTATCAGGTGCTCCTTGGAAAATTTCGCAGAACTAACTTACTCCAATGGTGATGATAGCGTGCTCACCATTGGCATTTACCCTCTTTATGCCGTATCTTCGTTCATCCATACCTCACTTTGAGGCGGTATATGGGGTTGTTAAAAATAATTAGTAGTGCTTGCGCATTAAAAAAATATACATATATTTGCGCTCAATATAATCTTTACTAACAATTTAACAAACCCTATTATGAAAAATCTATTATCATTATTCATCGCGCTGATTCTGTCGGCAGGCACAGTGGCTTCAGCGAAAGGCGTTCAGTATGAAGGTGTTTTGGGTATGAATATCGCCGACCTTGACGCATCTCCGTTTAGTTCCCGTGTAGGCTTCCACATTGGTGTGCGTGGCACTTACGCATTCCAGCGTCAGAGCAAGGGGGCGTATGTGAATGGAGCGGCACTGCTCTCGCTCAAAGGCGCTGAAACCCACGACGTAACCTTCAGCCCATTCTACTTGGAAATTCCCATTCACATTGGCTACAAGCACCCCATTGCCAGCAATGTAGCCATATTCGGTGAGTTCGGCCCATATTTTGGCATAGGGCTATTTGGCCAGGCAGATGGCCACAACGTGTTTAGCGACGAGGTGGGCTTCGAGCGTTTTGACGCAGGCTTAGGCCTTCGTGTGGGATTTGAGTTCTCCCGCAAGTTCAACGCAGCCATTGGCTACGACTTCGGCCTGACAGACGCTATGAAACACCGTTCGGCAAAGAACACCAACGTCACCATCTCGGTAGGCTACAAGTTCTAACCCCTTCTCTCCGCTCCCTGTGGGGCATTGGGGCAGAGAAAATAATGTGCTCACACCACAATAATAGCAGGAGGCTGTGTCGTGTAATTAAGGTTTATACGGCACAGCCTCCTTATTTCGCTATGTGGATTTTCTCCACACTGAGAAGCATCTGAAAAATCACAGCATACCTTGCTCCACGCGTGTGGCCACACGCTCAATGATGGCGTCGTTCTTGTCTTTGTCGGGTTTGTAGGAGGCGTTGAGGTTCACGCCGAAAAAGCGTCCGAAGGTTTGCCAGAATCCGGCGCGGAAAGTGCCCAAAAACGCTTTCACGATGTGGTACGACGTCTGGTTCGTCTCGCGGTTAATGAGCTTGATCATCATCTTTCCCTGGCTTTTGGTGAGCTTCTTCATCACAGGCTTGTATTGGGCGTAGAGCGCCTTTTCAAACTGCTTCAGATACTGGTCCTTCTCTTTCTTGGTGTCGAATGTCTCAAGATACTCGTAGGTTTCCTGGAGCGTGCGGTTGATGAGCTTGGCATACGGGAGCGTGCGCTTCACGTCTCTTACCGTGCGCCAGTAGAATTTCTCCTCGCCCACGGTGCGGAACCGCTCGTTGGGATACACGATGATGGGGCGCATTTCAATGGATATGGCGTTTTCCCTTGGATTGTAGGGGTCAGGAATCACCCTGTAGCCCACATACACCTTGCGCAGCGGGGACAGGTTCATCTCAGAAATGTCCTCGTTCACCAGGTCTTGTGCGCCACACAGAGCCATAGAAGAAATGGCTAATGCCGCAATAAAAGTATAAACGCGCTTCATAAAAGCCTCCAGTTTCGCTATTTCGGGCACAAAAGTATCACAAACATTTCAATTTCGGAGCATCGCAAGTATTAATTTGTATAAAAAATATTGTTGGCTCCGCTGTCAACGCCCTCGTGTGCAGTGAAGCTGTTAAAATCCTAAAGCGTGCAGAAGCCCAAGGTAGTTCACGGTGATGCCCACAAAGGCGCCCTTCACCGTGGGGTTGCACTTGTCGTATTTCGAGTAGGCCACAAATGGGGTGACGCGAACCGACTGGCGCAGCTGGTTGTCGCCATTTCCGGTAAAAGGGTTTTTCACCTTGGTAGTGGAGAACGAGTAGTCCACGTCCACCGAGGCGATAAACCCGAGGTTCGACAGCTTGGCCGACTGGGTGGCGAGCACCTTGGCCTCATATTCGCCGTCGTCGTTTTTCTCCCATTCCAAGTTGTTGACGTTCCAGCTGTATTTTGAAAAATACAGACCGGCATTGGGGGTGACAGCCAGCCGCCCTTTTTCATACACCTTGTAGCCCACCTGCAGACTCCAGGCGAAAAATGAGGCAGAGCTTGTGCTGTTCACCTGCGAGGGATGCCCCAAATTGTCGAAATCGGGCGCTCCCATGATGTTAGAATTGCGGTAGCCCGGCTGTCCGAACTGCACATCAGTCTTGAGCTGAAACTGGTTGTAGGTGCCCACCGCGCCAATCTGGAACAGGAAGTTGCCGCCAAAATTATTGCGGAGCTCCGAAGTGGGCGAGCTGTAGCCAGCGCCGGCATATATGCCATAGCCAAAGCTGCCGGGCACGGCTATAGGCTGATAGCCGGAAGCCGCCAGAGTGTCGGGGTTGTTGGCTGCGCTCTCCTCAGCCACCACCTGCGCCATGGCCGTCAAGGAAGCCAAAGCCATGAGAGCCGCGCAAAAAAAGTTCTTCATCATCATAGTGTCGTGTAATTGCTTATTATCATGGCAAAGTTACCACTCCTATTCCAAATATCACGCATCCATATAGTTAAACTTTGTGCACCGCCCCCTATAAAAATTCCTCCCTGCAAACTGGCTTTAATAAAATAATTCTGTAATTTTGCAGATAATTGAAATATCGCATTGACTATTATTGTGGTCTTCCAGAAAAAGCCTAGGAAACTTCATTCTGAATATAACGGACCAAACCAATAATGGTTGGCTTCGCCGCACTGGTGTGCTTGGGCGTGCTGCTCATCAAGAGTTATAGAGTCAATGTTCATTCCCGAAATATGGGTGTGGGCATTCTTATTCTTGATGAGTGGTTCAGTTGTCCTAGGCTTGCCACGGAAGACCATAAGAGCGGTTCACACCCTTTTTGTGCAAATTAGTGATGATGGAGTAGCTGAATTACATGTTTTACTAAAAGAGGTGTTCTGGAATAAAATTGTACTGAATATCAGTGTTCCAAGTGGAGGAATGCAAGAGTTCGGACGCTCTCAGAAAACCCCTGCCAATACCGCATACACACTTGACCTTGCCGAAAAGGATTGGTACGCCTATAACGACAATTTCGGCACTTCTGAAGAAAAGGCCCTTGTGAAATATATTGATGCCATCATGCCACGGCTTGAGGAGAAGTATGATGACATATATCTTGTGCGTAATGAGAAGTGTGTGAGGATTTTCAGTTTTGACGAAGGTCGGCCATTTGAACCCGACTACCTCCTATTCCTGCGCCACAGGATCTCGAATGAACGATATGACAACATTCTACTATTTATAGAGCCAAAAGGCGAACAGCTGATGAAGGCTGATAAATGGAAAGAGCAATTCCTTAAACAAATCAAGCAAATGGGAGATGTGAGGTGGATGACCTCTTGCGACCATTACAATGTGTGGGGATTGCCATTCTATAATGAGAAGCGCGAAGCCAATTTTGACAAAGAGTTTACTGAAGACGTGCTGTAAAGAGGGGGCGGATCTTATTCATAGGTGGGGGTGTGGGGCTGGGCGGAGTGAGGCGGATGGTGGTTTTTATCTGTCCCGTTTCGTCTATTTCTCAAGAAGTTTTTATCGAATCGGCTCAAAAGCCCCGTTAAATATATACGAAATCGGCTCAACTTGAGCCGATTATTGGCGAAATATGAGTAAATTTGAGCCGATTAATAAATTAAAGAAGATGACAATAGATATAGAAATATTACAGTTCTTGCATTATCATCCCTTGGCAAATAGGGCTGAGATAATGGCAGGTCTTACGGAAGCGCCCAGTGATAGCACAATGAAGAGATTACTTTCTGCTGCTGTTAAGGAAGGAAATG
>ERZ808278.849-NODE-849-length-16022-cov-5.585144_pt1 | contig 16022 bp, 35 predicted proteins | sample MGYA00521239_ERZ808278 | MGnify/ENA primary metagenome ERZ808278 (study PRJEB31516, sample SAMN03275600) | gut metagenome | biome: mammalia-associated habitat; material: feces | host: Papio cynocephalus | place: Kenya | collected 2012-07-17 ... | reverse complement strand
TAAAATAATTTAATTTATATTTAAAGAGAATAATAAGAAAATAAATAAATATTAAATTAATAATTTAAATTAAAGTTAAGTAAAAGAAATAATAATAATGCGCGCGCGAGGAAAAATATATTCGCCGTCCAACCCACTAATTCACCAGCCAGTCAACCTGCTTCTTAGCCCTTAAACTACCGAATCTGTTCGCTGCGGACGGCGACTGTAATCTCAAAATCGATTTTAAGGTTTGTAGAGCCTTATTCTTCCCAATAAAAAATACCTATTCATACCTTCCTCGATAAATTCCTCGACCAACACCTTCTCTGCCTTTCTAAAGGCCCTTCTATGCCCTTCTAATGGCCTTAAAACCGATTCTACGCTTCTAAATCTATTCAACAACAATAAATCTACAAGCAAACAGACGAATCAACCAACCAACCAGCTAATCGCCTAACCGACCATCCGCTCTGGGAGCAAGTTATTTACCACTCTAAATATGCGTTTCTGGACGGCGACTACAAATCTCATCTACACTTTAATCTCAGAATGCCCTTATTTCCTCACAGACTAATAAAATACAGGCAACCTACGAATCATTCACTCCTGTTTCGATAAATCTATCGACCGACTTTCGAATGGTTCTTTTTTTTATTGAATTTTTTGGGGAGAAGATCAAAGTCTGTTTTACTCAGAATAAGGGGCGCCCGCGCTAAACAAAAAATAGGTCTCGCCGTCCAAAAAAAATAACGCTCCTTAAAAAAGAGCGCTATCTAAAATTGTATTTTTACGTCACCAGAATAATTTACTCATTGCTTCAAGAAATTCATTTGCAGATATAGGTTTTCTTTCACAGAACTTGTGGTTGTATTCTCTTTGCGCTTCCGTAAGCTTTGTGCTTAGCTCATTCTTCTTTTTAAGTACGTCCTCGAGCTGTTTCTTCAAATCGAGAATCTTTGCTTCTGCATCAGTCTTCTCTTTGGTCATGGCGGCCTCTTTTTCTTTATCAGTCCGTTCTTTCTTTTCTGCCTCAGCTACCGCTGCGTTCAGTTCGTCAAGGCTGTCAAAGCATCTTCCAAGTTTCTTGCTGTAATACGAGTATTCGTTCGATATATCTATTGGCATGTTTATTATCTCCTTTATATAAAATTGTATTTATCAGTCATTTTAGTAATCGGGGAGTCAAGGAATTAAATCCTATAAATTAAGAATCTAACCCCTTGACCGCAGACAAATTCCTGCTGATGACGACGCTTGTCTTTATATATGACTTCCTGCACCTCATTGTCACCGTACATCAAAGCTTGTTCAATGCGTTTGATGCCAGCTTCTCTGGTGTCAAGTATCTTTTCGTCAAGCGTTTTATTGCCATCTCCGATCTCTAAGAATAAATATTTATGCATATTCTCACCCCCATGTAGTTTAACGACTTCTCGGTCACTCGAGGAGGTAAATGAGGTGATTTCTACATAAATATATATTGCAAGCGGACGGCGACTCTCGCACGCCAAAAACCGCCGTCCTTGTATTAGGAGGTCAACAACAATGTCAAACGCGTGCTGGATAATTTTATTATCTTGCCTTAAGTATATCACTAATTAATTTGTCTGTCAAGCATTTTTGATCATAATCTACAAAATTTTTTGCTTCCATGTGAATTTTGCCGTCTGATTATTTTTTTATTTTTGTGGATTGTTGTTAGTTGAGTTCATAGTGGTGGTTGCGTAGACTTTTTTTTAAATAAAAAAAACAGGCGATGGGCAATCCTGTATTAGTGGCTAAAAGTTGCTTTCTCCTAAACTGGAGACTGGAACATCCGCGTTGTTAGAGCAGTGCGGATGCATGACTGCTATGTGTTAATTAATTCTCGGAATTATTACAGCTCCTACAATAATAATCGTTAAAAATAACAAGAATGATAAACTCATAAACTCACCTCACTTTCGTTTGTATTTTATGATATTCCAACAGGCTATTAAGAATAAAATTACTATTGGCGCACCCATTCACATCACCTCCTTTAAGCGTTTATTTCAGAAATAATTTCAACTTTATAATTATTGAAATCTTCTTCGTTGACGATTTTTATTTCACAAGCTGCAAGTACAAATCTTAATAACCCGTCATTCTTTTTACCAAAGTTGCTACGAATTGTTTTTATTGCGCTTTCGCTTAAGCGTTCTTTGCTTTTGCAAAGGAAATAGGTTGTTTTGTTTTTCGAATTGAGTCTTATTGCGTAATGCATATTAGTACCTCTCTGTAAATATAATTATTTTGTTGTTTTCCTGTGTGATAAAGCAAACAGTGTCTGCTAAGTGTTTGTTGAAATAATCAATTTTTGATTTAGTTGACAACGGAATTCTATCTTCGTCTCCGTTGTTTTCGACTACTTCAACTTCACACCAATCGTCCAAAATTCTGTTGAGTTCGCCGAGTGTCATATCAAGCCTCCTTATAAAACGCAATTCTTTTGCCTAAGTAATTCGTTCCGCAGTTATAAAACGCGTACTCGTTGCAGAATTTCTCAAAATCGTAATCGGGTAGAATTTCCGCCATTCCAACCCACATATTATTTGGGCGTACGTTACAAGGAAGGCAGTAAACCGCCTTCCCTTCTGTGTGCATTTTGCGAGCCTGAATTTTTGTTATTTTTTCGTAGTTCATATTTTTACCTCCTTTGAACTATTAGTCTAATTTGGTTAGTCTGTCAAAAATACAGTTCCCACTCTTCGTGAAATGATAAGCGAGGACTTTCCAATCGCCTTCCCAAGTCCACGAAACTTCGTAACCGAGGATTGCGTTTGTTGCGGTTTTGCCGATGAGAATTTCGCCGTCTTCCGTCTGGACTGTGAGTTGATACGAGGGGTTGCCGTAATAACTGTTGTTGCGTTTTTCTACTTTGAGAATTTTGAGATTTGCTTTGAATTCTTTCATAATTTTTCTCCTTTTAAATGTTTAAAGATTTTCTGACTTCGATTACGAGTAAGCCAGTGATTTCGTTATATGCCACGAAATTACGTTCGATATACCAAGCACCAGGCTCGACTAAGTAATGTGGATCCTCGAAACCGAGAAATTCCATAATTACGTCGGTCGGCATTGCCTGTTCTTCGATTTCGCGCATTTCATCTTCGGATAAACGATAGACTTCGAGATGAGCGAGTGATTCGCATTCGTGTTCGTAGGGTGTGTAAGTTCCAGATTTAGTTAAAAATTGCATATTTTACCTCCAAATTAATAATTAGTTGCGATTGCGTAATCGCAGTGATAATCATCATCGTCTTCGATTTTCCAAACATAAACGTCGGGTTCGTTTTTTGTAATGTCGTCGAAGAATTCTCTGATATAAGCCGAGGCGTTCATCCTCGCCTCTTCCGTGTCGTTGCCTACGACGATTCCACTGATGTTGTTAGCGTCGTCGTAAAATTTCCAAAGTCTGTTGATGTTAGTTTTATTTTTCATGATTACTCCTTTCCTGCGAATATGCCATCGCAGGTCGGCTTATTTTTTTGTTTTCGTTTTTTGGATTAGAACGGCTTAAAGCCCTTTTTGCCTTCTTCGTATTCACGAGTGAAGCGTTTGTCCCAGTTGATATATTCGTATAAGTGGTCGATTATATCTTCTCTCCCAATTCCTTCACCTTCGTCCAATCCGCTTACGTAATCGCAAAGCATTTCTGCGAAGTTGGTTACTGCCATGTCTTCGATTGGTTTGACGGCTTCTTTTTCATCGCAAACAAGACATTCATCCTGCGTCCATTGAACGAGAATGTTGTAATTTGGGTTTGTTATATCGAGCATATTACAAATAATATTTTTAATTTCAAAAGATTTTATTCCGAATTCATCGGGCTTTAATCCCCAGCCATTTTTAAGATCGGCCAATTCTTCGATATCTATTTCCCAAGAATTGAATGAATGAAATTGCCCACCATAATAATCAAAAATAAGTTGACGAGAATCGGTATTATTAAATCCGATCTCCCCGAGTTCTTTTACGCCAAACCAACCCTGTGCTCCTTCAACTATATCACAAGGATGCTGCATGTCAATCGTATCGTTGTCGTAAATATCGCTTAATGCAAAGTCTGCAAGGAAACGAGTTTGTTTGGCTTTGTTTGTTTTTGTTAAATGCTTCAAAATAAGTTGAGCGAATTCGGTTATCGTACAAAGAGTGTATTCTATTTTGTTGTAAGTGAAATTAATTTTCATAAAAAATCCTTTTTCGGCTCTTGACGTATGAGAGTGTCCCGACGTGGTTTTAGTTGATTTTAATATTCCGAAACGAGAGTGTAGATATCACCGATTCTGTTTACCCATTCGTTATCGAGCGGGTTGTAATCTTCACTTACGTCATCCCAATTGAGATGATTTATGAGATAATCCAACATTTGGTATTTGTTCCCGATGAATTCCGTTTCGCAAACGAGCCATTCCATAAGGCATTCAACCGTATCAAATCTTGAGAGAATTTCGAGATAATCTTCGTATTGTTCTTCGAACGTCGGATCTGTTTCATCATGTCTTTCGAGTGGAAGATAATCGAGATATTTGTAATCCGAATCGTAGAGTTTTACTCTGTCTTTTTCTTCGCGGTTTTCGAGTTCCTCGATGTAAAAGTTGCCTAAATAACTGTTATTAATTTTACGCATGTTTTTTTATCTCCTTATGCGTTTATTTCTTTGTTTAAATATAATTGTTGCTTGTATTTTCTGTGCTCGCGCATTGTTGCCGCCCATTCTTCTTTCGGCGGGCGGTAATCCCTCCAATGTTCTTTTATTCGTTCATCGTTTTTACGTTTTATTTCTGGATTAACGATTAACTGGATTGTTTTACGACTAACACCGAATTGTTTTGCGAGAGGGCGAGTTCCAACTCCGCCCTCTTTGTAAATTGATTTAATTTGTTCTTTTTGGTCGTCAGTTAATTTGCGTCGACGATCTTTTTCTGGTGGTAATTTAATTTTTTCTGATTTGTATGGCATATTTTATCTCCTAAATTTCATTTCTGATTACGTCGTCCATCCAGCCGTCGAGTAAATCGACTGATTTCTTTTCGACGAAACCCTGTGTTGTGCCGTAAGCCAAAATACTTACGAGTTTATCATAAGCCTTCTCGCCTTGTTTTGTAAGCGTGCCATCGGCTTTGAAGACTTTCTTCGCACCGAGGGCTTGTAATAATTCTTCGAGATTTGTGATTTGCATTTTATACCTCCAATTCGGCAAGTTCGATTTGCCAATATTCGTTAATTGTGTCAATGACCTTATCTGCCTTGAACCCAGCAAACAATCGATAAACGTTTACCGTATTCCAATCGTCGGGTTCAGCCTCTTCGTCGTAATCGTCCATATACGCCCATTCAAGAGCTTGATATGCCCAGGCGCGTATCGAGCCGTAACGCTCAAACGCGAAATCTGAGCCTTCGTAATCTGCCGTGTTTACGTAGATTTTGTCGGTCGGTAGCTTTTCGATTGCTTCGACTGATTTCGGGAAGATGTTTCTGAATCTTTCGACGTCTTCTGCGTGCTGCAAATCCATGTTTAAGTATTCGTCGAGTGACGAAATTTGCTGTTGTTCTTTGAGTTGTGTTAATGTAATTTTGTTCATATTTTTTTTACTCCTTTAATTAAAAATTTTCTTCTGTAACGTTCGGGCAATAATTAAGATGGAACCTAATATCGAAACAAGAAATTTCATCTTGGTGCATTTTACCATCGTTTCCGCAATACATCAAATCCTGCATGTACGTGTGTCCGCTATCTACGCATTCCAAACTCTTTAAAAGCTCGAAAATCGCTTCTTTGTTTTGAATGAGGAATTCGTATTCCGCGTCTTCGAACTCGTTGAAGAAGACGGTATAATTTCCGTCCTCTGTTTCGAGTCTGCCTTTGATTTCGATTTTGCTTACAAATTGCTGTAATTCATCTTTTTTGCTAATCATAATAGCCTCCTTAAATTTTCTCTTCTTTCCAGCCGAACCATTTGTATGCTTCGACCATTTTGCTGATTGCCGATTTTTCAACCTTTATCGGTTCTCCGTAAAAGCTTACGAAGTCACGATAAAACTTGCGGTTTGCAACGTCGACGCGAAGCCGCGCCGTATTGCCGTTCTTGTCTGTTTTGCCGATGAATTCCATAATTTCTGGTGTCATAATAAACCTCCGATTTTTATTTAGAAAAGAGAAGCTCAAACGAGCTCCTCTTCGAAATAACCTTCTTTTTTCAACTCGTTGATTGCTTCCCAAATCGCATTTGCGAGCAAATAACAACGAATCGTTACGTCGCAGTATTCAGCGCCGCGTTTTACCGCTTCTCCCACATCTTGCCCGAATTCGTCGCAAGCTTCTGCGAGTAAATCCATATTGTGACAAAGGTTTTCTTCCGCTTCCCACGTATTAAATGTATACGAGCCGCTTCCGTTTCCTGTTACCGCATCGTCGATCCACAATTCTTCATTGAGATATTCTTCGAGAGCTTCTCTTCCCTCTTCTTTGTAAAGGCGAAGCGAGTTTTCTTTATACCCATCTTTAATCTGCTCTATAACATCATCTCTAACTGTTTCTCTGTAATTGTATTCCATAAGGAACCTCCAATAAAATTTATTTTGCGATTTGCGGATTGCTGTACGAGACCGCAGGCTTGCTTGCCCACCAGACGCTTTACCAGTTCGGCAGGGACGTCTAAGCCCATTCAACGCTTTCGCGAGGAGTGCCTAATTTTTTATTTTTTCGACCGTATTCACCGTTATCCCAGCATTTTATTTAGTTGTTTGTTTATCTGATAATTTCGCCTTTATCTTCATCCCATTCAAGACCGATGAGACTTGCGAGGCATTCGGGTTCAAACCACATCATATCGTTGATTTGTGTTTCTTCGTACCCGTCACCGTTGTCAATTACCTGGAGCTCTTCCCCGATTTGGTCGAGCTCTTCAAGGGTAAATTCTTCTGCGTTCGAGACTGCGCCCGACCAGAATTCAAAATTGCTTAAACTTTCGTCTCTATATATTTTCATAAGAGACCTCCTTAATAATATCTCTTGAAGCAGATTTTCATTTCTGCCCTTTGTTGCGGGTAGATTTGCTTTTCGTCGAACGGGAAAACCTTTTCCGCGCATTCGATCGGCGTGAACTCGTCGGTTATCCAAGTCAGGCATTTCGTGCCTTCGACTTCGATAACGATTGCGGTTTCTTCTGCGAAGTCCGACCAATTCCAGTCGATTATTTTGAGAATTTTGTCCGCAAGATTTTCGTTGAATTTTGCGGTGAGTATTTCTCTGTAATTTTCGCGGTGTTCATCGAAGTCCGTCCAGCAATCTGGAACCTGTATTGCTATTTCGTATTGGTTATTTGTTAACATCATGGCTTATTTTACCTCCTTGCCATAATTATAAATTTTTATTAATGTTTTATAAAAAGACAAAGCTTTTTCTTCGTCTTTTGTTTCGAACAAATCGGTTGTGTTGCTTATAAACCCGTCTTTGCTTTCTTCAATCGATACGTTATATATCGATTCGTCATTTTCGTCTGCGTATTCCTGCATAACGATATAACCGTAGGTTGAAATCTGTGTGCTTTCAATTGTGTTAATAAATTCTAACATATTTATTCTCCTTTAGTTCAATGTAATGGTTTCATCGGGTTCGTCCGATCCAGCTTTGTAAATTACTGCTCTTGCTTCGCCCGTGTCTTTTAAGATGTCGAGAGCGATTTCGCTTTCATTCCCGTCTTTGTCGGTGAGGATAAGGCGGATTCCCTCCGCCATTCCGTCGTCGTAGTTGATTACTTTTACTGTTCCGTTTTTGAGTTTTGCTTTCATTATTTTATCTCCTATTATTTCACTTCGTAATATTTCGGCATTCCGCCGTTGTCATAGCTTTCAAGTAATGCTTCTGTGTCGTTGTCGAAATTTACATCGACTTTGTCGTTGTAATCGAGTTCAACTTCGTCGCTGTAATAAGCGTCTTCTACTTTGCTGATTGCTTCGTATTCGTCTTCCGCCTGTACTTCAACGATTTTGTTGAGTGTTTCTGTGATGCTGATGTAATAAGTTTTCATAATATAAAATTCCTTTTTCGGCTTTCAAGCAGGAAAGTGTCCCAAGGCAGTTTTGTTAATTAGAGAATTCCTTCGTCTTCGAGAGCTGTTTCGATATCATCCATCGTAGTGCATGTTTCGCAAGATTTCGGTATTTCGCCTTTGTTCGTGCGTTCGTCTGTGTATTTGATTACAACGGCTTCTGCGTCGCCGCCCCAAATTTCACTTTCGAAAAGCACATAAGTTACGCCGTTATGTGTCAAATGGTCGATATCGTACCAAGTGCCGATTCGCCCTTCGATTTTAATGTTTTCGAGTTTCATATGCGGCTGTCTTTCGCGATCCAAAACCAACTCATCTTTCAACGGAACGTAATCGACGAGATAATCGTTCCAAACCGCTTCGGTGATATCTTCGCAATCGTCGAAGATGTTTTCGAGTAACCAGCGAAGTTGTTTGTCGGTATCTTTGATTGCCGACTGTCCGTAATACCGCCAACTGATGAACTTTGACGGATAAGGCAAATGGAAGATTGCTCCTCCAAACGCCTTGCCGTTCTTTTGCACGGGAACGTAGATTGTTCCATTGTTGATGTTTTTGCGGATTTCCGCAATTTCTTGATTTGTAAATTTACGCATATTTATTACCTCCTTTATGCGTTATGTTTTGTTATAAGTAAATCGAGTGTGTAATGGCTTTCGGCGTATTCGCCTTCGGGATATGACTGATACCAATACCCATCTCTTTCGATTATGTCGTCTCTTTCTTCCTCTTCAAGGAACGCTTTGTCGTCTGCAACGAGTTGCTCGAATTTTTCATGCGCGGCTTTTTCATTATCGAAAATAAAAGTTTCGATGTTTTCGTCTCCGTCACAGCAGCTGTTTTCTACGATGATGTAGAGTTCTGTTTTGTTTGTTCTTAAATCTTTCATATCTTTTTTACTCCTTTTGTTTTTTTTAGTTTAAATAATTACTTGCTTTGTCGATGAAGTCCCATTTATCCATTTCGAGAATTTCTTCGACGGTTTTACCCTCTTCGTTTACCAAGTCGTTGATGCAATAAGCGATTGCGTCGGTTGTCATCGTTTCGGCTTTGAGATAAATTCTAACGCCGAATGCGCATAAACTTTCGAATTCCTCTTCGGTGTAATCGAAGTCTAAAACCGCGTCTAATTCGTTCGCAACTTCCAAGTCGCAGATGCTGATGCCTAATTCGTTTACTTTGTTTAATTGTTCTCTGTACGTCATTTTACGTACCTCCTAAAATATTTTTTGCCCGTTTTTTTGGTCGATAGCACAACCAAGTTTTTAGTCGTTGATTTGCTCGATTTCTGTGATTTCAATCGGTAGATTTTCTTCTACTACTTCGAGCGTTAAGTCGTATAAGCCGAATAACGAATCGAAAATTTCGTCTTCCCAATTCGTATAAGTGCTTATAACTTCGCCTTTGTAATTGGTTTTTGTGACGGTAATCGGTTCGTAAAGCGTGTAACTGAACACTTCGCCCGTGAGATAATCGTCATAAGTTTTAATTTCACCTTCGAGCGTTTTCTTCGCGGCTTCCTTCCAGTTCTCTTCGTCTTTCAAACACGTTTGTGCGAGGTAGAAATCCTTTTCAACGAAGATAAGTCCAACGAAGCTGCTATCCCACGAACCAACGACGCCTGTCGATATCGAAATGCCGCTGTGGTCATAAAGCCATAACGGCAAGCCGCAGATGTTGTCTTGATTGAGAATAAAGCGAATCTCTTCGCCGAATGTCATTTCGTCGATTTCTTCGTCGCTCTTTCCGTACTTGCGGCAGATTTCCGCGAGCTGCTTTTCGGTTTCTTCGTTGCTATTGCAATCACCGAGACGGTAATTGCGGTTGCAGCAAAGCATTGTTCCGATGTTATCCCAAGAACGCGGATCTTCTGGATGTTCATCGATGTCTATTACAAGACGGAATTTTCTTCCGTCGGTGGTGGTGATGGCGAATTTGTCGCCTGCATAAAGTTTGGTGGTTTTGTTAATCATTTTAGTCATTTTTTTATCCTCCTGATGACTTTTTTTATTCCCCGTTTAACGGTCGGTAGGTCAACCGATGTTTTATTGTTTAATTGAGAATTCTCTCGTGTTTGCCGCTTCTTGCTCTGCCGATTTCTTGCAATTGCATTTTACACACAAAATCTGCAAATTTCCATATTCCGTTTTGCCGCCTTTCGACCACGGGATTATGTGGTCTGCGTGAGCCGATTTCATATCGGGGATTTCGCCTCCGCAATAAGCGCACTTGTGATCTTGCTCTTCGAGTTTCGAGCGTTTCATCGAGTCGTCGAACGCGCGAGGCGAGAGGATTTTCTCTTCGCCCGAAAAGACGTATTCGAAAACCGCGACTTTCTTCGTGATTTCAGGATTCTCCATCAATGCGTCAACCTTTGCTCTGATTTCACGCGGCGAACACGGAATTTCGTGATATCGGTTATAGAGCAAACCCCATTCGACTTTCGGTAATTCCTTTTTGTATTTTGTTCCGAAAATGTAATTCGCCCAACCAAGCACTTCTTCGTAATAGCCGAAAAGCGATTTTGCATCTTCGTCCGAGCGATGTGTTTTTAGATAACCTCTAATCGCTCTGTCGAGATTTCCGTCGTTGAAACCTTCGAAATCTGCATGCCAGAACAAAACTTGTTCGAGCAATTCTTGTCTGAGTGTCGAGTTGTTCACAAACACGTCGTAGCCATTTGCGAGTGCCGCTCCTGCTGCTCCGCTGACAAAATATCTTCTTGCGTCGCTGACAAACGGACCGCTGTAAACCGCCGAACGTAATTCCTGCGCTTTGAGTGCTTTACCTGCGATATTTATCGTTGAAAACCAATCGAGCTTTTCGCTGACATCGCCTGAACAAACGTAGATGAGCAATTCCTGATCGAGGATTTGTTCCTGCTCGGATTCAGGTAAATCGGAAAAGAACTTGTCTTCTCCGTAAATCGATATCGAAACGCCATCTGTTAAGATGTTCAAAATCGAAATCGTTCTTTGCTGCCCGTCGATAAGTTCGTAGCTTCCATCTCCCGTATCGCACCAATACATCGTGCCGAGAGGGAACGCTCTGTGCAACGTTTCGAAAACCTTTTTCTGGTCCTGTTCCGAGTAAACGAATTCCCTTTGATAAGACGGACGGGGATTCAATTTCCCACCGAAACAACGGATTTCACCCGTTTCTTTGTTCATGAAACACGGTTCTCCGAATTCGTTCGTACAACCTTCGAAAAGGTGTCTGATGGTTACTGCGTAACCGAAATGTTCTTTTGCTGTTAAATTTTTCATGTTAAAACTCCTTTAAATATAATTTTATATTAGAAAAGAGCGGTTAATTTCCGCTCTTTCTTCTGATTAACATTCTGACATATGTTTTCTTGCCGTTAATTCGACAATCATTGATAAGCCCGTTTTTGAGGTTTGTAGATAATGGATAAATCACGTCGATGGGTTCTGTTTTTTGCGAATCGTTATTCTCGCATAAGTATTTCTCCCATTTATCGCGCCTTCCGCGTTCTTTATCATCCCTGGGATTGACGTCGAACAAGGATACGAAAGTACGGTTGAACTCTCTCTCTCTCTCTCTAGTGAAGACTAAATCTTTACCGTCTTCGCCTTTGCGGAAAGCCACTATTTCAAACTGTTCAGGACAATATTTATCCAAAAACGTGATCGGAACTCCTAAAACGCCGTCGTAATCTCTCGGGATTTGACAAACTTTATCGACGTTATACGCGTCGTAATTGTCGTATTTTTGATAAATTCCCATTTCGAGACCCTTTTCGAACTTCCAGCCGAGGAGCATCGGTTCGTGACGTTTCGGGATATCGAGGTTAGTGAAAACCGAAATCGCGGGGACTTTTCCATAATGTTTTCCATCGCCGATTTTTTCAGTTTCTTTTTCGTCGTAACGATAATCGTCTGGAACGGCGAACGACAACGTTTTGTTACAGGTATAACCGAGCCACATTTTATTCTCTTTAATGAGAGGGAAAATCTCTTTATAAGTTATCGAGTTGTTGTTTGCCCAAATAACGTACTTTTTGTTATATTTTGTTAAAAGTGCAACAAATTCGCGATACAACGAAAACGGTGGATTCGTTACCACGATATCGCTTTCTTTGAGCAATTCGACGCATTCAGGCGAGCGAAAATCTCCGTTACCTTCGAGTTCGGTTTTTACGACTCTTTCGCCGTCGTATTCGAGTTTATAACTCGACTTTCCTTCTTGGTCGTAATGAGTTGAGATGAGCTTTTTGAGTTTCAGACCGTTGAAACGGGCTTTGAAAAATTTCCAGAAGTTGGATTCTTCGGGATCATCGCAGTTGCAATAAACGACCTTATCTTTGAAAAACGGGCGATAACCGTGTTCTGCGAGATTGACTTCGAAGTTTATATCGTCGAAACGAGTATAAAATTCGTCATTCTTTGCTGTTTTTGCTGCATGTAAATTGTTGTTTTTAGACATCTTATTTTACCTCCATAATTATTTTACTTGATATAAATATTTGTCTTGCTCGATGTAACCGCGATTCCATTGTTTTGCGATTTCCTCGCATTCTTTCTTCGTCGGGAAGAGATAAACGTAAGAAGCGCTTCTTTCTCTCGCCCACGAGAGGACGTCAAAACCGTTTTCGATTGTTGCATCACAAGCATAAAGTTTATCGTTTTCTTTAACAACATAAACAACGTGTGTTTTTGCCATAATATTTTACCTCCTAATTATAGCTTATTTTTTCTTATTTGTCAAGCGTTTTTACGCGCTTTTCTTTCCCTTTCGGGACGAGCGTAGTCGGGATTTTCCTTTCTACGCTCTTTGATTCTTTGTGTCGACTTTTCATTCCTCGTCCTTTTCAGGCTTCGGTAACGTCTTGGGGTCGTGTGTCGAACCCTCGTTTTTGACTTTTGTGTAGTCTTCAACGGGTTTGCCTGCGTTCTTTTCAAGCCAAGCTTTTCTTGCTGCGGCTTTCATTTCTGCGAGAGTTGCCATCTCTGTTCCTCCTTTATAAAATTTCAAAAGCTCTGTCACGGAGCCTGTTGTAACGACATTCACGTGCATTGCCCATCGGAGCTTCGCACATGTGCCTCACTTCTTCGAGCGTCGGGAAAACCCTTAAATCAAAAAGTGTGTAAACTTTATTGATTTTGTCTGCCATATCCGCTGTCCATTCGGGCTTCGGATTGTGTAAACCGAGCGCGTTGATAATCTTAGAGCGCTCCTGTCTTACTTTCCAGTTCGTTGCTCTTACAAGATACTGAATTGATACCTTTTTAACTACACCTTCATCTATCGGCGTGTTGGTGAGTTTGCAGACTAATTTATAGTCTGCTATTGCGTCTGCGCGTTTCTGAGTGATACTAAGCATAATATTTATTTCCTCCTTTTATGCTCTGTTAAAATTTTGCCAGAACTTATCAACAAATCTTTCGAAAAGTTCTGTGTTGCTGCCGTCGCAAAGGATTTCCATTGCGATGAATAAGTTAGCAAGCTGTTCAAGCGTTTTAGGCTGTTTCCAGCCTTCACGGATGATTTTTGCTGCTACAAACATATTTGGTTGTGATACAACAATCATTCGTTATCACCTCCTTCTGCGTATTTGCATCCGTAACAAGACGGTCTGTTGCAGCCGTCACAAGTTGATAAATCGTCTTGTTTCGGTTCTGTTATGTTGTCATAAGTAAAGACGTAATATTCGTCTTTTCCGACGAGCTTGTCAAGGGTTCTGTGGATGTCTTCGTTGCTCTGAATGTCGAGCTCGAAGATCTTTGTGCGAGTTACTTCGTTGGTTTTGTTGTTACAAAAGTCTGCTGTGATTTTAATTTTCATGATAGATTTCCTTTGCCCTAAACCCCTGAACGTCCTATCTACGTTCGCGAAAGGTAATTATTGGAACATCCACGTTTATACGGTGTGGATGCATGGCCGTGCTAATTATTTAGAACGCTTTTCCCAAGCTTCTAAAAACTTGTTTGCAGCTGCATAACGTGCTTCGTATTGATTTTTAATAAAAATCAATTCATCACGACGTACATCGTCTTTTTCGTTTGCAATCTTATTGCTGATATTGTTGTAAATGCTGATGATTGCATCTGCTTCGTAGAGAGAAGTTACTTTACGCATGTATCTCACCTCCTTTATTTCGTAATTTACATTTTTGTAAATGAAATACATTTTATATATTTCACTATATTATACACAAACCCACACAACCCAGAACCACCTTCGTTTTACATTCACTCACCCAAAAACCAATCCATTCACCTGCTCATCTAAAAATTTTAAAAAAATAAAAATCCAATTGTCCTTTCGCCGTTTGTTCATTTATTCACCCCCATTCTCCCCTTAATTTGCTGGTAACTTACAGACCAATCTCGCCCCCTCCAAAAAAATTAAAATTCCCCTTAAATTGCCTGACAAAACTCCCCTTTTATGTTATACTATATTTAAACAAGTCGGACTTAATCTTTTGCTCCGCCGTGCGCGCTTAAAACTCAAAGACGAGCACACAGTGATCGAGACGGTCGAAGAGTTTCTGTAAAAACCGTAAATTACATTCGGGCGGCTAAAATCGATTTTGACTTTTAGGCGTTTTCAAAATTTTAAAAAAAATAAAAAACCGACTTTGCATAGAAATTGTAAAAAGATACACGTTTCTAATGCGAGGTCGGTTTTAATATGGTCGAATTCGACGGGGTTGAAATGACCCGACAATAACCCAATGTCCTATACTTTTGACCCAATACGGGTTTACGTTTAAAATAACAAAACATAAATTCAAACACGTCTTTTGTTTTAATTTGCGCGAAAAGCCGATTTTGGCTCGTCCCACACGGTTTTATTCACGATTTTCGATTTAACCTATTTTAACCTATTTAACATCGATTTTATTAATCTAACATTCTAAATGTTAAATATATAAAAGCCCCGCAAAAGCGGAACTTTATTCTTTAAAAAGCTATTACCATATTTTCAGCATAATAATCGGTTTCAGTGGTTAATCCTTCATCCCTTAATCTCTTCATCAATTTACTCACGTTTTCAGAAGATACGTATTTGATGTCTAAAACAATACGCGATTTACCCTCCGACGCTGCCTCTTTTAATCGAATTATCGTTTGTTTTAAAAGATGATTATACCCGCTTGTTTTACATGTATTGTTAAGGCTTTCTTTTAACTTTATTTCTTCCATAGGCTTGTCTATATTTTTCCAAAATACTTCTAACTTTATTGACGGTGATTGAGTTTTATTCAAAATAACATTATAACCAAAAGATATTAATTCGCTTTTAATTTTTGAATACAGCGAATCATCGCAATTTTTAAACTCCCAGACACACCAGTTTTCGCCGCGTTCAGAAGCCTCTGCGATGTCTCTAAAAATTTTATTTCTTAAGGCGGATTCTCTTACTTTATCATTTGCCATCACTGCCGATATTTCATCACATAATTTATTCATAATTTACTCCTTGTGTTTTACTTCCAACTTCCTTGATATCGGGGTCGATCGGGTTCCCGTCCACGTCTAAAACAACTGCGTATTTAACAAGATGCACCATGTAAAATTCCTTACCATTTTTATAAACTTCAAAAAATATGCTTCCCTTTTCATCTTTAAGACAATGCCATTCTGCAAGTTGATAACAAGTTAAAGTAAATAATTTGCTTCTATCGGTAATTCCAGAAAACATTTCAAGACTAGCTGTTTTAATTCCGTCAATAACTTGTTCTTTAATCGCATCCATATCAATTTGATTTTTGTCAATCTCAATATCAATTTGATATTTCTTTAACTTATATGTTTTCTGAATAACATTTTCTAGATTAGATAAATCAACCCAAATCACTTCATTCCCCCAAACATCAACACTTGTATAGCGGGCACAAAAGAATTTGGAAGCTTCGGCTATATCTAAAGAACATTCATAATTTCTAAAATAATTTTCTACTTCATTAATTCCCGTCATAATCAACCTCTAAATTTATAC
>ERZ808278.847-NODE-847-length-16030-cov-4.770955_pt1 | contig 16030 bp, 13 predicted proteins | sample MGYA00521239_ERZ808278 | MGnify/ENA primary metagenome ERZ808278 (study PRJEB31516, sample SAMN03275600) | gut metagenome | biome: mammalia-associated habitat; material: feces | host: Papio cynocephalus | place: Kenya | collected 2012-07-17 ... | reverse complement strand
CGAGCCCTTATAGGGCGGAAAACAAACCACCGGCTTAGCCGGTGGTACTGATTTGTTTTGTAGAAAATTCCGTTGCACACCATTTTAATAAAAAAATCTAAAAGTCAATTCTAAAAATAGGTCTTTTAGTACTTTTTAATACTAGGAACGTTTGGTATAATTAGGCTATGCATGTTAAATGGAGGTGACTTAGTTTCATGGAAGCGTTAAATAAGAACGCAATGAACCAAGTACCAGAAGGTACAATTATTTTCAAGGAAAGTGATATTGCAAACTATGTAGGACTGATATTACGTGGAAGGGTTCAGATCGCAGGCAAAGGTTCAAAAGTGATAGCCGGGGCCGGAACATTTATTGGAGTGGCGGATTTCGCAACAGGAAGGTATCAGGCATCATATTATGCAGTAGATAATGTTATTATTTATGTATTTGAGGTTGCGTCATTTGAGGATTTGAAAAAGGCAGTTTCCACGAATAGAGATTACGGGGGGTTAATGATTGCTTCTCAAACGCGTTATATAAAAGAACTGGAACGGATTCGAGGGGAATTAGAAGACCAGGGACAGAAATTGATGACATTTTTAAATGATACTTACAAAGAACTTCTAACATTTAGTGTAAGATCAGGATATCCAACTCAAGACATTTCATTATTACAAGATTTAGCGCCAATTCAATCTGTTTTAAAAGAAAAACAAGAGGCGATAGAATATTATTGTGCATCTAGTGAACTTTCAATTGATCTTTTTAAAACATTTTATTCCGACAGCAAAATTAGTGTCTATGCAGCAAAACAGCAAGTAGAAGTTATAAACTCGCTAATGAAAGAGTGTACAGAGCTGACATGTTATATTGTGGAAGCTATGTCGTGCCTTTATTCAGAGGACAGTACCTGTCTTTTGAGACAAATTGTTCAATTAATAAGAGATACATCAGAAGACAAAAATAATAAGGAATCCATATCCCATCTGTTTGAACGTTCTGTGGAAATGATTAATAAGACAGAAAGTTTATTAAACCAAGAAACGGGATATGACGTGATATTAAATCGTGAATACCTAGAGGAAACCTATTATGCAATTATGTCAGGCGATTTCTCAACGTCCTCTCAAGAAGGAAATAGTGAAGAAGAGGTGCTTGATGAAAATGCAGCTATGTTGGAGGTAAAGGATTCTCTTAACAAGATTCTTTTGTATTCTGGTGAAACAGAAGAGAAAACAAGAGCGTTTAAGGATATGCTAAATGAGTTTGTACAGCTTAAGGACAAGTCTTCAACTGAAGATAATGCCAGAAAAATTCGCAGGCGTATCAGTGAGGCTTATTATGAACTATACCAAAAGGTATTTTTGAAAGCATATGAAAAACAAGAAACAAATACAGTAATTGACTTGTTCTTAAACTTTGGTTTTATAGATGAGAATTTATTAACCAAGGAACAAATACTGGATTTATACCGCTTGCGTTTTGATGTGGAAAATACAGCGCCTTGTAGGATTTATTCTATGAAAGACTGGCTAACACAGATATACGAACAGAAAAAAGACCCTTCTAAAAGTGAATTTGACTTGGACTACTATGATCATCTTCGTGAAAGAAAGAGAATGGAAAAGCTATCAGATAGTCAGATTAATTCGTTAAGTCAGGATAAAAACTTAAAGTTGGAATACGAGATTAAAAATATGCTTAAGTACAATACTCGTATTGCAAGTGGAAGAATATCAACATATGTGCCGTTTTTGTATAAAGATGTATTTTATAGTAGAGTCCAGAAAGCGTTTCATTCAGCTAAAGAGATTAATGCAGCTGTAAATAGATTGCTTTCTGTTGATTATTCTATTTTTTACCGTGAGCGTGTATATTCAGACTTGGAAAATGGTGTTACGAAGGAATACATTATGGAGCAAGTATTCCCAGATATCATTCTATTGCCTGTATGTGGTTCCAGGGCAATTATGTGGCAGGAGATAACAGGACGTAAGAGAAATACACCAGGTAGATTCTTATTCCCTGTATTAACAGAAGAAAATTTAGAAGGAATGTTAGTTGAGCTATTTGGCAGATTCCGTTGGGAGTTATGTCGAACAATTCAGGGAACTGCATGGAACAATATTCAATATCCATCATTAACTTCGGAATATGTTGATTATATTCAGTTCTATCAAAAGAACCGTGATTTAACCACAGAGAAGAAGGAAAAATTAAAAGCTCAGATAGCAAGAGGTCGTGGAAATAATCGTGAAGTATTCCTGATTGACTATATTGCTTGGGTTACAAGAGAATATCGTGGAGAAATTCGCTTAAATAAGGTTGCAAGGGCTTTGCTTGCTTCTTATGTGCCATTTCCAAAGGCAATAAGGGAAAAGGTAACGAGCCAGCCAATATTTGCTGAAGCATTTAACAAGTTCGAAAGACAGAGAACTCATAAGGTCAGAGAGCTGGAAATGCGAATTCGTGCTTTAGAAAAAGATGGGGTTACAGTGCCTGATGTGGTAATGGAAACATTAGAGTTTTATAAGGATAAATAAGAGATAGCAAAAAACGTGTTGTAAGATGAGAAATCATTTTACAACACGTTTTGCATTGTTTGTACTTAAGGTTTACATCTTCCGCATGGTTTATAGTCTGCATCGAGCGCTTTCTGTCTTGTTGAAAACTTGACTTGATTCTCTTCTTTTGGAAGTGACGAGCAGTATTCCTTATGAAAAACATGGGAGTTCCTATTACCAATATAGCTTTCCTTATAGACAATTTTGTCGTCTTTGGATGCTAATCCATTCCCTTCTGTAACATGTTCTTTGTTACTCTTTGTTCCAGAAGTATTCCAGGTTATTTTCTTTCCGTTGCTTGTAGCAATTATCGTACCAGATTTATCTGTACGGAATAAGGTGCTTCCTACGTCATTTAGGCGGCTTAGAGCCTCTTTGTGAGGATGACCGTAGTCATTACCTTTGCCGCTGCTAACTACGCTGTATTCAGGGTTTACGGCCTTTAGAAATACATACGTACTAGAGTCGCGGCTGCCGTGGTGGCCAACCTTTAAAACTTGTGCTTCTAGGTTTACCTTTTTCTTTAACATGTCATGTTCTGATTCATCTGTCGCATCACCAGTGAATAGAAAGCTGTTAGAACCAAAATCCGCACGGACAACTAGAGACATAGAGTTTAAATCTTCATACTTCACAACAGGTCCTAAGAATGTAAATGCAGTTTCGCCAATGGAAAAGTTGTCTCCGGCTTTCGGGTAGATTGGCTTTAATTTTTTTGCATCTAGTTCATCCATGAGATTTTTGTAAACTCTTGAATTAGCAGTTGCTTTGGTCATGTAAACCTTCCCGATGCTGTAGTTCTTTATAATCTGGGCAGCAGAACCGATATGGTCTTCATGGGGATGGGTAAGAATAAATGCATTAATTTTCTTTACCTTAAGAGTGTCTAGATAATCTTTAATGACTGGGTAATCAGCCCTGTTACCAGCATCGATTAAGACGTTTTCATTTTTGTTTTGTACTAGAATACAGTCTGCTTGACCTACATCAATGTAATGAACGCGTAACTTGGACTTTGTTTCTGATGAAATGTCTGGTGCCGAAGTGGTTTGGCTTGGGGATGTGGTTGTTTGGGGTTCAGGTGTATTGCTTATATCTGTACAACCTGTTAAGCTTAGTGATGTAAATAGGATAAGAAATAGGACGAAAAATACAATCCTTTTTTGTAGTAATTTTTTCACTTGAATTCCTCCTCTGGTTTGGGATTATTATATACCAAACAGATGTTTTTTTAAATGGAGGTTTTGTTAGGTTTAATGGAATATGTAAAAAACTACTGGGTATACTCTATATGGAGGGAAAACCTCAGAAATGTTGTTAAAAAGTGTACATATGCTATAATAGAAGTAAAAAAGGGTGGGAGGAGGAGAGAAATGCTATTACAGTTTCGTATTAAGAATTATAAGTCTTTCGCAGAAGAGGCAGTGTTGGACATGACCGCTACGTCAATAAGAGAACATGCATCTAGTCTAATTGATGTAAATGGCAATAAGGTTTTACCAGTGGCGGCTATTTATGGAGCGAATGCTAGTGGTAAGTCTAATTTATTAAGGGCCTTCGGCGTTATGTGTGGAGAAGTCGAAGGAGCGCTTGTTAGGGAGGTCGAAAGGAAAAATCCCTTAATAACAAGCTATTATTTTGATGAAGAAGCAAGGAAGCAGCCAACTGAATTTGAAGTGAGTTTATGCATTGATAATGTGGAATATTGTTATGGATTTACAAGAGATCAAAAGATTGTGTATGAAGAATGGCTTTTTCAAAAAAAATATAAGAAAGGGACGCGTGCAAAAGAAAAAACCATTTACTATAGGGATCAGAAAAAACTTGTAACTGAAGTTGTGGATACAAAAGAAAAGCAGGAAATAGAGTTCGTTTATAGTATGGTAAGTGCTGGTGAATTAATGCTTACAGCACTTGGAAGACGAAAAAAGAGTCAGTATCGTAAGGTGTATAGCTGGTTTAGCTCAAATGGGATGTATCAATATTATGGAAATGAGAATGAAGAAAGAGTAACAAATATGATGGTTCCAGCTATGTTAGGGAACAATCAGGAGTTGTTTAATGAACTAAAAAAGGTAATCTCCTTATTTGATCCCGATATTTGTGGATTGGAAGTAAGAAAGGTAGTAGATGGGGGGTTCAATTCAAGTTACAGATTGTACTCACAACATATGGATTCATCAGGTAGAGTGATAACCACTGAATTTGAGAGTGAGTCAGATGGAACAAAGAAACTATTTTCACTTATGTTCACATTGATTACCAATATAAAATTTGGGGTAGTGCTTTTTATTGATGAACTTGATGCTAAACTACACCCATTAATTCTAAGATATATTATTAGGCTGTTTACAGACCCTAATAAAAATACAGGAAAAAGCCAGCTTGTTTTTTCATCTCACAACCTTATTTGTCTCAGTTCAGCTGACTTAAGAAGAGATGAGATTTGGTTTGTAGAAAAAAATAAGCAAAAATCAGAACTCTTTTCGCTTTACGATTTTAAAGAAGAAGATAGTTCTGTGCGAACAGACATGAATTTTGGGAAGAACTATTTAAGTGGACGTTTTGGTGCGATACCATTTCAGGAGCGGGAGGATTAGAATGGGTTCAGACGACTTATTTAAGAAACGAAGAGAAGGTCGAAAAACAAGAGTATCGAAAGAGAAGAAGATGCGTGCTGAAACATGGCTTTTTGTATGTGAGGGGAAGGAAACAGAGCCGAATTACTTTGAAAGTCTGTTAGAGTATGCAAATTCTAAGTCCGATAAAAAACTTAGGTATGTAGTAAAGGGAACTGGAAGGAATACAGAATCATTAGTAAATAGCATAGATGATTTCTTATCATTTGGGGATGATTTGCAAAAGGAAGTAAATATTCCATATGGAAAGATATTTGCAATATTTGATAAGGACTCTTTTAAAAAAGGGCAGTTTAATAATGCGATTTTTCTCGCCCAGAAGAAGGGGTATCATGTATTATGGTCAAATGAATGTATTGAATTATGGTTTTTGTTACACTTTATGCCACTGAAAAGCAATATTACACGAGAAGAGTATTTTAATAAGCTGGGTAATATTTTAAACCACACATACGAAAAGAATGACGATCACTTTGCGATGCTGAATACTCCAGATAATTTAAAAAAAGCAGTATATAGTGCAGAGCAACTGTACAAAGAGTTCCAATATGAGGGTTCATTTGCAAAAATGGCACCATGTACAACTGTATTTCAGCTAATATATGAGTTAGAGAGCTATTTAGGTATAAAATTGTAATGATACATAAAAGCAAGCCCACTTTTAAGTCAAAGTGCAGGCTTGCCTTCGTTTACTAAATCTCCACTTTAGCACCAAGTACCTTTAAAAATGCCTTGAAGATAGAAATATGTGCTGCCCAAGACTGAGAAATAACCAAATTACCGTCTGTTGCTTGCCTATAAAAAACATGGGAGAGCAGAATAGAACTGTTCTCCCATAAAAAATTATATCTATGAAAACTGTTTCTCAAAAAAACTGCGTGCCGTAGGTGTACTTGCTAACCCAGCTTCGCTGGTTTCTTTTAAACCATAAGGTAGCATTTCACCAATTTCCCCCATTGCATCAATCACTTCATCAGGTGGTATAAAGCTTCTCATGCCGGCACAAGACATATCAGCACTAGAAACGGCATTCACAGAACCAATTACATTACGTTTTACGCAAGGAACTTCTACAAGACCAGCCACAGGATCACAGACAAGCCCTAAAAGGTTCTTAAGAGCGATTGCACTAGCATGGACAATTGCTTCATCGTTACCACCATGAAGATATGCTAATGCTCCAGCAGCCATAGCACTTGCAGAACCAACCTCTGCCTGACATCCGCCTTGAGCGCCTGAGATGGAAGCACGATGAGCAATAATTGCACCAATGCCAGCGGCCACAAACATTGCTTCAATCATTTTATCTTCAGAGAAGTTGTAGCGCTCTTGCGTTGTAATAAATACAGCGGGAATTACTCCACATGAACCAGCAGTAGGAGCGGCAACGATTCTTTTCATACAGGCATTAGATTCTGCCATTTTTACAGCACGCTCCATAATCTTACCGATATATTCACCAGCAAGAGAATCACCTTTTTTGAAATACTCACTTAACTTCTCACCATCTCCGCCAACGCATCCACTAGCTGATTTTAATTCTTTATTATATACTTCATCCGCATGTCGCATCTGCGCATACATTTGGCGCATTGTTTCAAAGGATTCTTCCATTGAAACCTGTCTATCATTCATATCCTCTTCAATTATAACTTTCCAGAAAGGTTTTTGCTCCAATTTTGCCTTTTCCTTAATCTGTTCTAAAGACTGATACATAATAATCTCCTTTGGTCCTTTGATTATATTTTATTTCTCATCTCGTAAAGATAAATAGGTGACTTTTTCGACACCTTCTAGATGCTCCAGCCAACGTACAGCAGTTTTTGGAACTTCCTGATCACATTCCACTACCATGACAGCATGTCCACCACGACCATTTCGGTAAAGCTGCATAGTTGCGATATTTACTCCCTTGTGTGCAAGAGTAGATGTTACTTCTGCAACATGTCCTGGCTGGTCAAGGTTATGAACAATTAAGGTTGGAAGCTCACCATTAAAATTGGCTTCAAGTCCATCTATGCTGCAGACTTTAATACGACCTCCTCCAAGAGAAGAAGCGACGATATCTAAGTTACGTCCACTTTCACAAGTCAGCTGCAACTCTACTGTATTTGGGTGAGCGCCACGAATTTCCTTTTCATGAAACTCAAAAGAAATATTACGTTTTTTAGCAATTTCAAAACTATTTGGAAGATCTTCGTCATCAGGTGCCATTCCCATTAGTCCACCGATTAGTGCCTTATCTGTTCCGTGTCCTTGACCTGTTAGAGCGAATGAACCATGTAGATAGATAACTGCGTTCTTCAAAGGGGCTCCTAGTAATCTCTGCGCGATATAACCAATTCTTGCAGCTCCTGCTGTGTGAGAACTGGATGGCCCGACCATGACTGGACCAATAATGTCAAATAAATTCATAATAAGAACTCCTTACTTTATTTAATGACACATACTGTACTATCAGAAACGACAAATTTCAATTGTTATTTACATTTTCATAAAAAAATTAAGCTTTTTTCTTCGGTGCAAAAGAAAAAAATTATTTTGCAGGAAAAACTAATAATAGTTTTCGTCAAAAGGATATGAATTATGAAGGGAAAAAATTGATTCTTGTATTCATTTCTTAGGAATGGTAGAATTGTAAGGAATGAAAAGGGTTTGCAATAAAAAATATGGATGGGAAAGGAGGAAAAGAAATGGGAAAATACGATATAGAGATGAAGTGTGCACAAGTACAAAAATATTTAAAAGAAAAGAAATATGATAAAGCATATGAAGTGTTGCAAACCATTGATATGACGCGAGTAAAAAATATAATGGATTTAAAGATATTTTTTGAAGTGTACAGTAATCTACAGATGTATGATAATGCAAAAGAAATGCTTATAAGGATTTATCAAAAAAATTCATCGAAACATGTTCTATATCAATTGGTTTGTCTTGAGATTAAGGCAGGGCAGTTAGAAGAGGCAGAGGCATCTTATGAAGACTTTATTGAGTATTGTAAGGATTCGGACGATGCCTATATTCTTAGATACTTGATTGATACAGCAAAGCATGCCGATTATAGTGTTCGAATTCATTCTCTAGAGCAATTAAAAAAATCAAATTACTATGAAGAATGGGCATATGAGTTAGCAAAAATGTATCACAAAGCAGGTGATGCAGATAAATGTATAAAAGAATGTGAAGACATTATGCTTTGGTTTGGTGAAGGTGTAATTGTCGAGAAGGCACGAATGTTACATCTATATTACACAAAAGGCGATACTTCTTTCTTAAAGAAACCAGAGAAGTACAAGGAAAATGTGGAAAATGTAGAAAAAACAGAAAGTTTATTATATAATACAACGGATCTTGGTAAACAGGTTTCAGATATCAAAGCTATGGAAAAGACAGTTGAATTAAAGAAAGAACTGAAAAAGGAACTTTCCCACACGCAGAACATACAGGCTGCAATGAAACAGGATGTCAAAGAAGCACCTGAGTTTAGTAGACCAGAGAGTGATTTTAGGGTAAGCGAAGATACAAAGACTTTAAAACTAGAATCCATACAGGAAGCAATTCATGATATATTAGCACAAGAAGAGAAAGAAGAAGATCTTATTGTCGGCGAGTGGAATTTAACAAAAATCTTTGAGCAGTACACAAAAAGTAAAACAATTAGAGCGGAGTTAGAGGAATGTTTTACAGAACTGAAAGACGGGGCGGAGATTAATTATATTTATGTAACGACGGAACAGCCGCACCAGAATTTGGACTTTGTCAAGAGGCTTGCAAAGGGACTAAAAAAAGCTGGAGTGGTTAAGAAGAGTCAAGTTGCAAAAATAAAAGGCGAGAATCTGAATCATATTCAGCTTGAACAGAGAGTTGATAAACTAAGAAATAGTATTTTATTAGTAGAAGGTGTAGAGTCCTTATATGTGCCAACAGTAAAGGTGTTAATGGATTTGATGGATATGTTAAAAGGTGAATTAGTAATTGTTTTTGAAGATACTAGAGATAATGTCAGGATTTTCAGGGAAGAACAATATGATTTAAATAAAGAAAATGCATACACTATTAATATATAAAGATAGACTACACCAGTGATATTTCAGGAGGTCAAAAGTGGAAAACGTACAACAAACTGTGTATGTCGTAGGACATAGAAATCCAGATACAGATTCTATCTGTGCAGCGATTTCTTATGCGGCATTAAAAAGAAAGGTAACTGGAGAAAAATACAAGGCTAAACGTGCAGGACAGGTGAATCCGGAGACCCAATTTGTACTTGATAGATTTGGAGTAGATGCACCAAGTTATATCTCAGATGTACGAACACAGGTAAAAGATATAGAGATCCGCAAAGTTGATGGTGTGTCAAAAAATATTTCTCTAAAGAAAGCATGGACAATCTTAGGAGAAAATAAAGTTGTAACATTGCCTATTATAAAAGAGGATCACCAGTTGGAAGGGCTTATTACAATTGGTGATATTACAAAAGCATATATGGATGTATATGACAGTACTATTTTATCCAAAGCAAAAACTTCTTTTGCAAATATTGTGGAAACGCTAGAAGGTGAAATGGTAGTTGGTGATGAAAACGAATGCTTAACGGAAGGTAAAGTTTTAATTGCCGCAGCAAATCCAGATCTTATGGAAAGCTATATCGACAAGGGGGACATCGTTATTCTTGGTAACCGTTATGAGTCTCAGTTATGTGCAATTGAGATGGAAGCGAAATGTATTATCGTGTGTGATGGTGCCAAGGTTTCTTATACAATTACTAAGTTAGCAGAAGCTCGTGGATGTACAATCATTAGCACGCCATTTGACACATATACTGTGGCTAGACTAATTAACCAGAGTATGCCTATTGGACATTTTATGTGTACAGAAGGACTTACAACATTTACAGAAGATGATTTTATCGATGATATTCGCGGGATTATGGCAAAAAAGAGATATCGCGATTTCCCTATTTTAGATAAAAATGATGCATTGGTTGGAATGATTTCCAGACGTAACTTATTAGGTGCCCGTAAGAAGAAACTGATCATGGTTGACCACAATGAGTTAGCACAGGCAGTAGAAGGTATTGAAGAAGCGGAGATTATGGAGGTAATTGACCACCATAGAATTGGAAACATTGAAACAATGAATCCAGTATACTTCCGTAACCAGCCAGTAGGATGTACTTCTACAATTGTATATCAGATGTATCAAGAAAATAATATTGAGGTAGAACCTAAAATTGCCGGATTATTATGTTCCGCAATTCTATCCGATACATTGGTATTCCGCTCCCCAACTTGTACACCACTTGATAAAGCAGTAGCAGAAACACTTGCAAAGATTGCAGGCATTGAGATTGAAGAGTATGCAAAAGAAATGTTTGCTGCTGGAAGTAATCTTCGTGATAAGTCAGCAGAAGAAATTTTCTATCAGGACTTTAAGAAATTTGCAGCAGGTGAAGTAACATTTGGTGTAGGACAAATTACTTCAATGAGTACAGAAGAATTAGAAAATATTAAGCAAAAACTTGTTCCTTATATGGAAAAAGCAGCAAGCCTACATGGTGTGCAGATGATTTTCTTCATGTTAACAAACATTTTAGAAGAATCAACAGAACTTCTTTATGAAGGTGAAAATTCAGCAGAACTTCTGAAAGAAGCGTTTCACGTAGAGGAACCTGGAGAAAGTCTTCATTTGAAAGACTTTGTATCCAGGAAAAAACAGCTGATTCCAGCGATTGTTGGTTCACTTCAAAAAGAATAACAGATTAATTGTTAATTTATTTTATAAACGGAATTTAACTTCAATTGGCTCTTTTAACTTCTGACCACCCAGAGATTGGACTTTAGTAGTTATGTGCAAAATGTAAGCTTGTTTTGTATCGTATGTATCTAATGGTTCAATCTCTATTTCATTTGTGGAACTTAGATAATGTATGTCGGCTCGCATTGGCATACCTGCTTCATTGGTTACAAAAAGATTCGTATTACTTACAGTAGATGCATCTAATGGCGTATTAAACTTAACTTTCCACACAAATTTTCCAGTATGGTAGAAGAAATCGGTCTTTATTTTATCCTCCATGCCTGGGGTTGCTTTTTCAATATTGATAAATCTAGAATAACTTGCGTTTATTTTTTTGCCCATAGTAAAACCTCCCATCTATTGTATTATAATATGATGAATGAAAAAGATAAAGTAGTTATTTAGCCCTTGTTAATTCTCCAAAAAGTGTTTAAAATAACATATATATTCATGGCAAGCAGAAAGGAAACAATAATGGCAAAACAATTTTGGAAGCCGGGCAATATGCTCTATCCAGTTCCACCAGTTATGGTAAGCTGTGCAAGGGAAAATGAAAAACCTAATATTATCACAGTAGCCTGGGCAGGAACAATTAATACAATGAAACCGATGCTTTCTATATCAGTGCGTCCTGAGAGGTATTCTTATGGTATTATCAAAGAGACTGGTGAATTCGTAGTAAACTTAACTACAAAGGACTTAGTCTTTGCAACAGATTACTGTGGAGTGCGTTCAGGAAGAGATGTGGATAAATTTAAAGAAATGCATTTAACACCATGCGAGTCTCAAGTAGTAAAGGCACCAGGAATTGCAGAAAGTCCAGTGAATATTGAATGTACAGTAACTGAAATAAAAGAAATGGGTTCTCATCATATGTTCATAGCAGAAGTTGTGGGCGTTCAGGTAGATGATAAGTACATGGATGAAAAAGGGAAATTTCATCTTAATAGTGCGAGCCTTATCACATACTCTCACGGAGAGTATTATGAACTTGGTAAGAAGTTAGGTAAGTTTGGTTATTCTGTACAAAAGAAAAAGACACACAAGAAAAAATATAAAAAGTAGATTAAGGGCATAGAATGTAAACGACACCGTATCAGGCAGTAAGTATCCAAGATGTAAATATCCCAGGTATAATTAGAGAAAGGTCGTTGATGCATATGAGAATCACATCCATTCATATTAAGAATTTTAAGTCTATAAGAGAGTTGGAAATTAACGATATTGAAAATGCAATGATTCTGGTGGGCAGGAATAACACAGGTAAGACGGCTGTTATTGACGCAATACGGGTGGTTGCAGGAGAGTATGAAGTGAAAGATGTTAACTTCCTAGATATTGCTCATAATATTGAAATTGCTATGAGTGTAGAGTTTACACAGCAGGATTTAGAGAGTTTTCATAATAAGGGGTATGTAAGTAACTATAAGCGATATGATTTGTGGGAAAAGGATTTTCGGGCAAAGCTGCCATCATTTCAGGATGGAGTGTTAAGTTTTACCTGTATCATCAATAGACAGGGAATCAAAAAGTACAATGATGGGTTCAAGAAAAATAATATATATATTCCGCAGATTTTCCCTAAGACCTATCATATTGACCATACAAGAAATATTGACGCAATTCAGAATGAAGTATTACGTTTTTATGATAAACAATCCATGAATGATATAAAAGAAAATGTCTGTATGTTTGATAAGACAAAGACTTGTAATCGTTGTTTTGAGTGTATTGGGGTCATACATAAAAAGACGCCAGAAGAACTGACAGCATATGAGGCAGAAAAATTAATGGAATACAAGCTGTTCCATTCGAATATAAATGAATTTGGAGAAAAATTAAATCGATACTTCCACCTAAATGGAAGTAAGTCACAAGATATTAAGTTTGAGCTATCATTTCATCCAGAAGAAATGTTTGGAATTGAGACTAAGGTATATAACCGGGATCACGAGACATTTCGTTCTGTAAAGACACTAAGTGAAGGTCTAAAAAGTATATATGCACTCTCTATGCTAGAGGCATATATAGATGAAGATACTACTATACCTTGTATCATTATGATTGAGGACCCGGAAATATACCTTCATCCTCAATTACAGAAAGCAGCGAGTGAAATTTTATTTCGGTTATCGAAAAAGAATCAGGTTATCTTCTCGACCCATTCGCCCAATATGATATTTAATTTTTCGTCCAAACAGATTAAACAGGTTGTCCTGGATAGAGAGTATTACACTGTAATCAAGGAAGATACTGATATAGACAAGATCTTAGATGATTTGGGCTATACAGCTAATGACCTGTTAAATGTTAATTTTGTTTTTATTGTAGAAGGAAAGCAAGATGCCAATCGACTGCCGCTTCTACTGCAAAAGTATTATTCAGAAATATATGATGAAAATGGAAAAATTCAAAGAGTTTCTATTATTCAGACAAATAGCTGTACCAATATTCAAACTTATGCGCAGCTAAAGTATATTAATAAACTGTATTTGAAAGATCAGTTTTTAATGATTCGTGACAGCGATGGTAAAAATCCAAAACATCTTACAAGACAGCTTTGCAGTTATTATGCACAGCGGGAAAAAGAGCAGGATGTAGGTAACTTACCAAAGGTCACACCTAAAAATGTATTAATTTTAAAATATTACTCCTTTGAGAATTATTTTCTAGACCCAAAAGTCATGGCTAAAATAGGAGTGGTAAAAAGTGAGGATGAATTTTATAATATTCTCTTTAAAAAGTACAAAGACTATTTATATAAATTACCGAGCTTTAAACGTTTAATTAGAACTTACAATATTCGAATACGTACAAAAGAAGATATCAAGAAGTATCTTGAACAAATTAAAATATGTGTTCGCGGTCACAACTTATATGATATTTTTTACAGCAAATACCGTAACGATGCAGAACAGGAGATATTGAAACGATATATTGATGTTGCACCTCCTGAGACATTTGCGGATATTTTACAAGCGATTGACTCCTTTGTATATTTCGAGAATCGTCGGAGGGAGCACTAGTTGAAGAATGTAGTTTTAGTAGGCATGCCAGGAGCAGGAAAGAGCACAATAGGAGTTGTGCTGGCAAAAGTTTTAGGATATGAATTTATTGACTCAGATATTATCATACAAAAGAGAGAGAAAAGACTTTTAAGTGAAATTATTAGACAGGACGGTATTGATGGATTTATTGCGATAGAAGGAGATGTCAATGCACACATTGAGGCAGAACGTTCTGTCATTGCAACCGGAGGAAGTGCCATATATCATGAAGTGGCAATGAAACATTTTCGTGATACAGCCCAGATTGTTTACATAAAACTAAGCTATGAAACACTTGTTACAAGGCTTGGTGATTTAAAGCAAAGGGGGGTTGTGTTAAGAGAAGGTCAGACACTTTATGATTTATATGAAGAAAGAAATCCGCTTTATGAAAAATATGCTGATATTATTGTGGATGGCGAAGGAAAAACAGTGGAACAATTAATGATTGCAATTAAAGAAAAATTAAATTTATAATTTACAATTAAGAGCAATGTGGTATAATAGATAAGAAATGCAAAAATATGTACAAATTGAGTAGTTTTATTATGTGCAATTTCACGAAATAAAATGATAACCTAATTTGTTTGAGGTGTACGATGGAACAATATATTATTAAAGGTGGTAAACCCTTACAGGGTGAAGTTGTAATTAGTGGAGCAAAGAATGCTGCACTTGGAATTTTAGCAGCAGCTATTATGACAGATGAGACAGTAACGATTGACAACTTGCCAAATGTTCGTGATATAAATGTATTATTACAGGCAATAGAGGGAATTGGCGCAAAGGTTGACCGTATCAGTGACCATGTCGTTAAAATTAATGGGAAAGGTATCGCTTCTGTCGATATTGATTATGAATATATTCGTAAAATTAGAGCGTCTTACTATTTGTTAGGAGCTTTATTGGGAAAATATAGAAAGTCCCATGTTGCATTGCCAGGTGGATGCAATATTGGTAGTCGTCCAATCGACCAGCACATTAAAGGGTTTAAGGCTTTAGGTGCAGAGGTTAAGATTGAACAGGGGATGATAGAAACACATGCAGACCGTCTTATTGGAAATCATATTTATATGGATGTTGTAAGCGTTGGAGCTACAATTAATATTATGTTAGCAGCTTGTTTGGCAGAAGGTAAGACAATTATTGAAAATGCGGCAAAAGAGCCACATATCGTTGATGTAGCCAGCTTTTTGAATAGTATGGGAGCTAACATTAAAGGTGCTGGAACAGATGTAATTCGTATTGTTGGTGTAGAAAAATTACACGGCAGCAGTTATTCTATAATACCAGACCAGATTGAAGCTGGAACATTTATGATGGCAGCAGCAGCTACTAGAGGAAATGTTTTAGTAAAGAATGTTATTCCAAAACATTTAGAAGCAATTACTGCAAAATTGATTGAAATAGGAGCTACCGTTGAGGAACTTGATGATTCTGTAAGAGTAAGCGCAGATACTAGATTAGGCAATACTCATGTTAAGACACTTCCTTACCCAGGATTTCCAACTGATATGCAGCCACAGGCGACAGCCTTACTTGCACTATCAACAGGAACAAGTGTTGTAACGGAAAGTATATTTGAAAATCGTTTCAAATATGTAGATGAATTAAATCGTATGGGCGCAAACATAATGGTAGAAGGTAATTCAGCTATCATTGATGGTGTGGACGGGTTTACAGGAGCTGTTGTCAGTGCACCAGACTTGAGAGCGGGTGCTGCTTTAGTGATTGCTGCGTTAGTAGCTGATGGTTTTACACTGGTCGATCAGATTCACTATGTGGAACGTGGATATGAAGCATTTGAAGGTAAAATGAAGAAGCTTGGAGCTTGCATGGATAAAGTAGATGTAAACGATGAAAAGGCAGTACAAAAATTTAAATTAAAAGTAGGCTGATTAAAATAAAAAAAGTGATTTGCATGCAAATCACTTTTTTTTATTTGGCTCTATGTCAAGTGTTGGGGTATGATTCTTTGAATCATGCTCTATCACTG
>ERZ808278.844-NODE-844-length-16068-cov-4.063386_pt1 | contig 16068 bp, 14 predicted proteins | sample MGYA00521239_ERZ808278 | MGnify/ENA primary metagenome ERZ808278 (study PRJEB31516, sample SAMN03275600) | gut metagenome | biome: mammalia-associated habitat; material: feces | host: Papio cynocephalus | place: Kenya | collected 2012-07-17 ... | reverse complement strand
CGATATTTTTGTTTTGTAAGTATGTCTTTCGACATATTTACTGGATGTCTTTTCTGTCGCAATCAATTTTTTAATTGATTGTTTTAAAACATTGTTTCATGTTTTTACTGTATGCAGTTTTCAAGGTACAAATCTATATAATCACTGGCAATTCAACACTGCCAATGGGCTTAAATGGACTCGAACCATCGACCTCACGCTTATCAGGCGTGCGCTCTAACCAGCTGAGCTATAAGCCCATATTTTATACTTTATTTTGCTCTCATTTGCGACAGCGAAGATATTCTATCATGAGTTATTTGTTTTTGCAAGTATTTTTTTCACTTTTTCGACCTTTTTTTTAAAACTTCTTAAAGAACCCCAGTTTTATACTGGTTTCATAGACTGATTTTTTCGAAAAAAACCTCAATAATAAAGATATTGCATCCTGATTATTGAGGTCAATTTTTATACTTCACATATACACAAAAGCTATCAAATTCTATTTAACAGAAATTGATACAGTATCTCCTGACTTCGTAAGAGTTAGTTTCGCATCAGCTTCATCAAAGTCTTTATCGACTTCAAAGAATACCAATGATTTTATACTCTTACCTGGTTTCACTGTCTCTTTTATAAAATGAACATCGTGTTCTAATATAGTAACGAGTGCTTTATTCGAACTTTCATCATTCAATGTATAGCTCAAGCCAGTCCCACTTGTCTTAAATACTTCACTTGTACTACCCGTATTCTTTGCTTTTAACTCAAGTACAAACAGTTTCTTGTTCTTATTGGCCGATAAAGAAAAGTATGTACTGGAACTATTCTTAGGATAGCTCGTGTACAATCCTTTACTGTGTACTGAAATCTGAAAATCCTTACTTCCAAACAATTCACCAGCAGACTTTTCATTTTTCTCTGGTGCCATTGTTCCTGTAGGTGAATTTTGTGGAGTACTAGGCGTATTATTGACAGTTCCCTGAGTTGGTGCTGAAGCAGGCACTTTAGAAGGAGTCGCTTCCTGTGTATTGTCCAGCTTACCATCAGGAGTACTTGTTTCCGTAACAAATACATTTGGACTCTTATGATATTTAAGCAAGCTATATGCAATATATTCAGCAACTTGACCACTCTCGGCCTGTGTCATATTCAAGCTAGAACAACCAGTGAGCAGGAAAGAAAACGCAATCAGAATACATAATCTTCTTTTAACCATTTAAAACCTCCATCTTATGTTTCTTCATAATGAATATAATAGCACTAATCAAAGCATAAAACAATCCTAATTTGTAAGTTTTACTCATTATTTTCTAGCTATCTATTATTTATATCTACATCAAACCAAAAACACACTCCATCTTCAGTATTGTACACACCATACTTACAATTTAAAGATTTCATGATTGCACTTACAATCGATAGGCCAATCCCATTACCACCATACTCTCTTGTACGGGCTTTATCTACCTTATAAAATTTAATCCAGATTTTTTCCAGTTCTTCCTCCGGTATACAACTACCTGTATTAAACACGGAAATTCTCAAAAAATCATCCTGCCTATCCATTTTAATACGTATTATCTTTTCTCCGCTTACATGATTCAATGCATTACTTACAAAGTTTGTAAATACTTCCTCAATCATATATTCGTCTGACCAGACATAAACTTCTTCCTCACAATCCAATTCGAGAGTTACTTCTTTCTGTTCAAATAAAATATGTGTAGAATTTAACACAGAATGCATCATCTGTGTAATATCGAATCTCTCTATCTGTACAAAATTATTTCCAAATTCAATCTGGTTTAATGTAAGAAGCTTTTTAACCATTTTATTCATTTTTTGCGCTTCATCCATGATGACTTCACAATAAAAATCCCTGCTTTCCTGATCATCATTAATATTTTCCTTTAGTCCCTCTGCATAACCTTGAATTAAGGCGATTGGAGTTTTAAGCTCGTGTGACACATTAGACAAAAACTCTTTTCGCATGTCATCAATCTGTGTCTTACGTTCATTATCAATACGCAGTTCATTATTTGCTGTCTTTAGCTCTGAAATAGTTTGTTCCAGCTGATCCGACAGTGCATTAATGCTATTTCCTAATTTTCCAATTTCATCCTGACTTCTTACTTCATATTTAGCCGTAAAATCTAAATCTGACATTCTCTTGGCAATATCGGCAAGTTGTAAAATTGGTGTTGTAAAGTTTCGTCCAAAGAAATACATTAATACAATACCAATAATCCCAGTCAATGTCCCTATCAGAGCTAGAAACTTGTTGGTATTATGAACATTCTGCTGCATGCTCTCCAGATTGGTTCTGGTAAAAATATACACTCCTCTATTTTCATCTAGAATCGCAAACAGTTCCAAATAATCTGAGTCCGTTTGTGCATCATGTTTTTGATAGATTAGGTATTTTTTATTGGATGTAATTACTTTATATTTTTTTTGACTCTCTGGTCCATAAACTTCATTATACCGTTCACTAACCAGTTTCCTACTGCCTTGTGTTGCCTCGCTAGGATAAAACATCACGGGATACATTGATTTTCCATAATATCCTGCACCAAATACATAAATGCTCATCTGTTTATTTTCAGCAAGTGCACTTATTTCTTCCTGTTCAAAATCCTTCTGAAGAATAAAGTTTCCATCGAACCCTGTATACGTGTGATTATAATACTCTCTTACTATCTGATATGTTTCAAAAAACTTTTTTGTCTGGTCACTTTTATAGTACAAAGGATAAAATGTTAAGTTCATAAGCCATAGAAGAAAAACGATAAGCAGCACTAAACCTGTCAACATTAATGTAAGTTTAAGACGAACTGAGTTCTTAATCGATTTTAGCTTATTTACCATTAGGCATCCACCTCAAATTTATATCCCATTCCCCATATTGTTTTAATGTATTCTCCCTTGGAACCCATCTTGCTTCTTAATTTTTTAACATGGGTATCAATCGTCCTTGCATCACCAAAATAATCATAATTCCAAACATTATTCAGTATTCGTTCTCTTGAAAGTGCTACTCCTTTATTTTCTACAAAATAAGTAAGTAATTCGAATTCCTTAAAACTTAGCTCCACAGTCTTTCCATCAATAATAACTTCATGTGCCGTTCTATCTAAAATAATGCCACCAATTTCATATTTTTCATCTTCCATGGAATTAGTTCTTCGAAGAATAGCACTTACTCTGGCAACTAAAATTTTAGGGCTAAACGGTTTTGAAATATATTCATCAACACCTAAGTCAAAACCCTGTAATTCGTCCCGTTCATCTCCCTTTGCTGTCAACATGATAATAGGAACTTTAGAATATTGCCTAATTTCTTTGCATACCTGCCAGCCATCTAGCTTTGGCATCATAACATCTAGAATAATTAACGCAATATCCTTTATCTTAAAGAAAATGTCCAAAGCCTGTTCTCCATCTGCTGCTTCTATGACCTCAAATTTCTCCCTTACCAGAAAATCTCTTACTAATTTTCTCATACGGCTTTCATCATCAACAACTAAAATTTTCACCATATCCATATTGAATCGCTCCTAATCTTACCTTATACTTCTCTTCTATTGTACTGGTCAAATGTGTTAAAAATGTGAATCTGTTCATATTCAACTGGCTCCTTTTTAGCCAGTTCAGCTTCCATCTCTGGTTGCGTTTCATATAGCATCTTTCTTGCATCCTGAAAGGAATGCAGCCAGACATCTGCCTTTTCATGTGAAATGATTAATGGCATACGGTCGTGTATTGGACGCATAACCTGGTTCGGTTCACGTGTTAATATTGTAAAATAACGTTTTCCCTGAAATACGTCAAATATTCCTCCAAGATACATGACCCGTTCCCCTTTTTGCCAAAAGAAATATTTCTTTTTCTTACGGTCCCATTCAAAGAATCCGCTAGCAGGAATAATGCATCGATTTTCTAAAAAACCTCGTTCAAACATGCGTTTTTGTAACACCGTTTCACTTCTGGCGTTAAATATTACTTGATTTGTCTGCCAGCTCGGATATCCCCACTTAATATATTCAGCATGTTTTATGTCCTTGGTCAAAATTACTGCTTCATTGGTTGGATATACTTCGCCTGAACAAATTGCTTGCTGCCTCTTAATATCCGATTTCGTATCTGATTTTTGTGGTTCTTTGGATTTACTATCCAGTTCCCTTAACAATTGATCCAGTTCCTCTTTCAACTCATCATCTATATAAAATCTTCCGCACATGAAATCACTCCTTTTTTTGCATAATGATAATCCTTCTAGCTATAGTTTACCCCCTGCTACTTCCATAGTATACCATATATAGATAGAATACACGAATTCTTCTCATACCTCGAGAAGGAACGGCAAATTTAAACTAGTCCAAATATCCTGTTGCCATTTATAATCATTTATGGTAGAATTAGGAAAAGAGATTTGAAAGGAGTATACTATGGATAAAATAGCAGAACGTTTAAGGATGGCCATGAACTTACGTAAAATGCGTCAAGTTGACATAATTCGTGTCACTGGAATTAACAAAGGTTCCTTAAGTTCCTATTTATCTGGAAAGTACCAACCAAAGCAAACTAATATTTATTTACTTGCTCAAGTGTTAAATGTTAATGAGGGATGGCTTATGGGACATGATGTGCCAATGGAAAGACAATGCATAGAGTCTTCTCAGAATGTTCCATTCGTAGAGAATCCAGAATACGGAACTGAAGAAGAAAATTTATTAAGATACTATCATTCATTAAACCAAGTAGGTCAACGAGAAGCTGTGAAACGAATTTATGAACTGTCATGTATTACGACATATAACGTTAAAAGCATTAAGCAATGATAATAAATTTTACATATTGCGTGTGTTCGGTATCTAGCACACGCTTTTATATCTTCAATTAAATATTATATTTTTTACTTTCTTCATATAAAACCTTGAGTATTTCTTCTTGATTCATTGACTTTCCTCCTTAAATACTACTCTCTGAACTATCACCATACATCTTATTTTATTTTATTCCATTCATGCCAACAGTTTTTCTTTCATAACAAGTAATTTCAAAATATTGCTCCCTACCTCATTACCAATTGCAATTTCTAGGTATATATGGAATAATGTGTCAATATTCTAACTTACGTTTACAATAAGATTAAAGTTCTGAAACGTATCTCTTATGGAATACGAAATTTCAAACGTTTTAGAACTCGAATTTTACACTCTTGCAACGAAATAATTTCAGACTGGCACGAAGGTTTATTTGTTGTGCCAAAAACAGATAATTTTAACTTGAATATAAAAATAACCCTACATCCAGTGATAGCGCATGATTCAAAGAATCATACCCCAACACTTGACATAGAGCCAATATTTATTTATAACGATAAAATGGTCATTGCTTACAACTATGCAAACAATGACCATTTTATCAGCTTATCAGACATTCCTAATAGTGTTCGGATTTGTCTCGATAAAGTGGAGTAGACGGGAGTCGAACCCGTGTCCAAAAGCCCATTCATTGTACTTCTACTATCATAGTCAGTTCTTTGACATTCCCTCTACCTAACGAAAACTAACATCCTTTAGGCTTCAGTAGCTTCATAATACGTCCGTTAGGTCAAAGCTTTCCTAACGCCGTTTCCTACATAGTCGATGCCTGAGTTTAGAGTGTAGGTGCTCTAAGTCAGACAGCAGCCACTAGGCTGCGTAAGCTAAATTTTCTTCAGCGTTTAATTTTAATTTTGCAATTTGACGCATTGCATGCGAATAGCTTCTCCAACTTCAAGACCCCTGTCGAAACCTTTACTACCCCGAAAAGGATAAAGTAAGGTAAACGCGAAGCCAAAGTTACTTTGTATTATAATGCAAAGTTTTATCTTTGTCAATAGCAATAATACAAAACATGAAACGGCAGTTCACAATCGAACCGCCATTTCCATAACCCAAAAAAACTTTCATCTTTAATATAAATTCTTCACTTTGAAGTTTTTCTCTGCTTCTCTTCTCTGGTCACGCTTTGCAATATCCTGACGTTTATCATAAAGCTTTTTACCACGGCATAGACCTACTTCAACTTTAACAAGACTCCCTGATAAATAAACATTCAGAGGAACTAAAGTATAGCCCTGCTGCTGAATCTTACCTGAAAGTTTATTAATTTCATATTTGTGCAAAAGAAGCTTTTTCACGCGCAAAGGATCTTTATTAAATATATTTCCTTTTTCATAAGGACTAATATGCATGTTATAAATAAATACTTCGCCCTTTTCTATTTTAATAAAAGATTCTTTGATACTGCATTTTCCAAGGCGTAATGACTTTACTTCTGTTCCATGTAGCGCGATACCTGCTTCATATGTCTCTTCCACAAAATAGTCATGACGAGCTTTTTTGTTATTTGCTATTAGTTTTCTTGATTTTTCTGCCATACTTATTCTCCTGTTACTGCTTCCTGTTCTGCATCTTCTTTCGCTTCAGATTTCTTTCTTTTACGCTTACCTGATTTTGCAGTTTTTTTCTCCGATGAGTTGTCGTCCTCATCACTGGCAAGCTCAAAATCAATTGTCTTTAACAGTTTGTCCACACCTGTTACGACAACTTTAACCTTTTCACCTAACTTATAAGTGTTGTTCGTACGTTCTCCTACCATAAGATAACGTTCTTCATCATAGAAATAATAATCATCTTTTAAAGCTGTTACATGAACCATACCCTCGACTGTATTTGGCAATTCTACATACATACCCCATGTATTCATACCAGAGATAACACCTTCAAATGTCTCTCCCATAAATTGTTCCATATACTCAGCTTTCTTCATCTTATCCACTTCACGTTCTGCTTCGTCTGCTCTTCTTTCCATCATACTAGAACGTAACGCAACATCTGGAAGAATTCTGTCGTAGTGTTTGATTCGTTTCTCACTAAGACCTGTTCGCAGATTTTCCTTAATAATTCTATGAATCTGCAAATCTGGATATCGACGAATTGGAGAGGTAAAGTGACAATAATACTTAGCTGCCAGACCAAAGTGTCCATCTCCAGTAACTGTATACTTTGCTTGTTTCATAGAACGAAGAGTCAATCTGCTAATCAACGCCTCTTCTGGTGTACCATCAATCTTTTCTATTAATTTTTGCAATTCTTTTGGATGAATCTCATCCTGCCCCATTTTAATGGAATAACCAAAATTATTGATAAAGATACCAAGTTTCAAAATTTTCTCAGGATCTGGATTCTCGTGAGAACGATAGACAAACGGAAGCTCTTGCCAGAAATAATCTTCCGCAATTGTTTCGTTTGCAATCAGCATAAAATCTTCAATAATCTTAGTCGCTGTATTTCTATCATATGGTTTTACTTCGATTGGTTTACCTTTTTCATCAAGAATTATTTTGCTTTCTGGAAAATCAAAATCAATGGAACCACGTTTTCTACGTCTTTCACGTAATATTAAGGCAAGTTCCTGCATTAATTCAAACATTGGCACCAATTCTTCATATTCCTTTATTTCATCTGGATCTTTATCCTCTAATATTTTTTTTACGCTGGTATAAGACATACGACGGGAAACATTTACAACAGTCTCCGCAATCTTATGGCTAACCACATTTCCTTTGGCATCTATGTCCATAAAACAGCTTAAAGCAAGACGATCTACGCCTGCATTTAAGGAGCAGATGCCATTGGACAATGCATGAGGAAGCATTGGTATAACACGATCAACCAAATACACACTGGTTCCTCGGTTCAATGCCTCTTTGTCTAAAGGAGAGCCTTCTTTTACATAATTGGTTACATCTGCAATATGCACCCCTAGTTTATAAAGTTCTCCTTCTTTTCTAAGTGTAATGGCATCGTCTAGGTCTTTTGCATCTTCTCCATCAATGGTAACCATCTGCCAGTCACGAATATCCATTCTGCCTGCCCAGTCAGAGCTATCTACTTCCGATGGAATCTTTTCCACTTCATCCATAACTTCTTTTGGAAATGATTCTGCCAATCCGTATGCCTTCACAATAGAACGTATATCAACACCGGGGTCATTAATATGACCTAGTATTTCAATAATTTTGCCTTCTGGTTTTTTATCTTTTCCTCCGAAACTAGTCAGCTCTACAACTACCTTATGACCACTGACAGCACCTTTTGTCTGAGACTTCGGAATATAGATATCCTTTCCAAAACGCTGATTATCCGCAATTACAAATCCGAAATTTCTGCTTTTTGCAAAAGTTCCGACAACGGTTGCCGTACCACGTTCTACTATATTAACAATTCTTCCTTCTCTTCTCTTACCGGTCTTAATGTCTAATACCTGAACTTGCACAATATCGTTGTGAAGAGCACCTTTCATAGCATTTTCAGGTATAAAAATGTCCTCGTCTTCTCCTTCTACACGTACGAAACCAAAGCCCCTCTGGGTTCCAATAAAAGTACCTGTTTTCAGATTTTCATTGGCAACTTTAAACTTTCCTTTTACGTCTATAATGATTTTACCATCTGCTATAAGTGACTCTAATACTTCACGTAAATCTTCTTTTTCTCTCTTTGGTACTTGCAAGATATTAACCATTTCTTTGAACTTAATTGGTTTATATTCTTTGCTTAACATAAACTCATAAACTAAATTCTTCTTTTCTTCTAAAATAATCTTTTCTAACATTCATCTTCTCCATTTCGTACCATATGATAATTTCTAGTATACCACATTTACTAAAAAAAACAAACATGGATAAAAGTTCATGCGGAATTCACAGTTTCTTCACTCTCTTTTTCATAGAATCTTACTTTACATCAATTGACATAAAATTACTTATGTAATCTATCGTATTAACCCACCATCGAAACGAAAGTTCACTTAGTGCAAGATAAGTTAAAACACACTCATGCTTACAGGTTTTGATTTCATAGACATCAGAGAATAAAATATATTAATCTACACATATCACCATTAAATGTCTTATCTGTATAGAAAAACAAGCTGTCACATTATGCGACAGCTTGTCAGCAAGCATCTATCTATCTACCAGTTCATACATAACAAAGCAGAAATAACCATAAATACAATCGCTAAAACTCTTGTACCTTTTTCCAACGCGCCTTCCATAGAACGACCTTTGTTTTTTCCCCAGTAGCTCTCAGCGGCACCACTAATGCTTCCAGATAAACCAGCTTGTTTACCTTCTTGCATTAATACAACAACTGAAAGTGCGATACAAACTAATACATATAAAATTGTTACAATAGTTCGTAACCAAGTCATACTTACACCTCCAATACATGGATTTTATTCGATTGCTCGAATACACTCATGTTTAAATTTTATCACAAAATGTTACCATTTTCAACCTTTATTTCTTGATAAGAAGGGACTTACCTGTCATTTCAGCTGGCTGTTCCATTCCCATCATCTCAAGAAGAGTTGGAGCGATGTCAGCTAAGCATCCGCCTTCTCTCAAAGTATAAGCTTCATCATAGTTCACTAAGATAAATGGAACTGGATTGACTGTATGAGCTGTAAATGGAGCTCCTGTGTTATAATCAATTAACTGTTCAGCATTTCCATGGTCTGCACAGATAAACATTTGTCCATCCACTTCTTTGATTGCTTCTACAGTCATGCCAACACATTTATCTACTGCTTCGATTGCTGCAATTGCAGCTGACTCAACGCCTGTATGACCAACCATGTCTGGATTTGCAAAGTTCACAATGATTACATCATATTTATCAGATTTAATTGCATTTACTAAACCTTCTGCTACTTGGAAAGCACTCATTTCAGGCTGTAAATCATAAGTTGCAACTTTTGGAGAATTGACAAGCAGTCTGTCTTCCCCTTCGTATGGTTCTTCTTTACCACCGTTAAAGAAGAAAGTTACGTGTGCATACTTTTCAGTTTCAGCTGTTCTTAACTGTGTTTTACCATTCTTAGATAGATATTCACCTAATGTATTGCTGATTTCTGTTTTGTGGAAAGCAACTACCTTATTTGGAATTGTCACATCATATTCTGTAAATGTAACAAATGTAGTTTTTACTCTACCAGATTTACGTTCAAATCCTGTAAACTCATCATCGCAGAATGTTCTTGTGATTTCTCTTGCTCTATCTGGACGGAAGTTAAAGAAAATAACTGAATCGTTTTCCTTTACTGTAGCAACAGGTTTTCCTTCTTTTTCTACTACTGTAGGAAGAACGAATTCATCATTTTCACCTTTATCATAAGACTGCTTTACAGCTTCTACTGCTGTAGATGCAGTTACGCCTTCACCTTCAGCAATAGCTTTGTAAGCTTTTTCTACACGATCCCAACGATTATCACGGTCCATAACATAATAACGACCGATAACTGTTGCGATTTCACCAACACCCATTTCCTTCATTTTAGCTTCTGCTTCTTCCACAAAACCAAGACCAGACTTAGGATCTGTGTCACGTCCATCTAAGAATGCATGCAGATAAACGTTTTTAATACCGTTTCTCTTAGCTAATTCTAATAAACCATACATGTGTGTATTATGGCTGTGAACACCACCATTGGATAATAAGCCAAATAAATGTAAATCAGAATTGTTTGCTTTGCAATTTTCGATAGCTTTCAGCAAAGCCTCGTTTTCAAAGAATGTACCATCTTCAATTTCTTTTGTGATACGCGTTAATTCCTGATAAATGATGCGGCCAGCGCCCATATTAAGATGCCCAACTTCAGAGTTACCCATTTGTCCATCTGGCAGGCCAACAGCAAGACCACTTGCATAACCTTTAACAAAAGGGTACTCTGCCATTAATTTATCCATTACTGGAGTATTCGCTTCTTTTACCGCATTTGCTTTCTCTGTATCATTTAATCCATAACCATCTAAAATCATTAAAACAGTAGGTTTTTTACTCATTATTGTACTCCTTATTTCTAATCTTTAATGAAACAGACGGACAATAGCCCGCCTGTCACTATAAGATAGTATCTCTAAAGAGAACGTATCTTATTATTTATTGTAGTTTACAATCTTACCAAAGTCTGGTTTAAGAGAAGCACCACCAACTAATCCTCCGTCGATATCTGCCTGCGCAAATAATTCTGGAGCACTTGCTGCTGATACACTGCCGCCGTACTGAATACGGATTGCTGCTGCTGTTGCTTCATCATAGATTTCACCGATACAAGCACGGATTGCTGCACAAACTTCTTGTGCTTGTTCTGTTGTTGCAACTTTACCTGTTCCGATAGCCCAGATTGGTTCGTAAGCGATTACAGCTGTTTTTGCTTGTTCGCTAGTTACGTTTAAGAAAGCAACTTTAATCTGCTGACGAATCCAGTCAATTGTGATTCCTTGTTCTCTTTGAGTAAGAGATTCACCACAACAGATAATTGGAGTAATTCCATGTTCAAAAGCTTTTAATACTTTTTTGTTTACTGTTTCATCTGTTTCTGCGAAGTATTCTCTTCTTTCAGAGTGACCGATGATAACATATTTAACACCGATATCTGTTAACATGTTAGGAGCGATTTCACCAGTGTAAGCACCACTCTCTTCATAGAACATATTTTCAGCACCGATTTCAATATTGGAACCTTTAGCAGCTTCGATAGCTGTTGTTAATGAAATAGCTGGAACGCAGAATACTACGTCAACTTCATCATTTTTTACTAATGGTTTTAATTCTTCGATTAATTTAACTGTTTCACTAGGAGTTTTGTTCATCTTCCAGTTACCAGCGATAATTTTCTTACGCATAATAGCACACTCTCCTTTTATTTAATATCAGATGATTCATCTTATACAGTCTAATTATTTATCGTTAGCTGCAGCAACACCTGGTAATTCTTTACCTTCTAAGAATTCAAGAGAAGCTCCACCACCTGTAGAGATGTGAGTCATCTTATCACCGAATCCTAAGATGTTTACAGCAGCAGCAGAATCTCCACCACCGATGATTGTAGTAGCATCTAAGTCTGCTAAAGCTTTTGCTACTGCCATTGTACCTTCAGCGAATTTAGGCATTTCGAAACAACCCATAGGTCCGTTCCAAACTACTGTTTTCGCATCTTTTAAAGCATCGCAGAACATAGCCTGTGCTTTTGGTCCAATATCAAGTCCTTGCCAGCCTGCTTCAATGTCTTGGTCCTTAGCCACAACTTTTACGTTAGCGTCATTGGAGAAAGCGTCAGCACAAATGTTGTCAAGAGGGATTAGTAATTTAACGCCTTTTTCTTCAGCCTTTTTCATCATGTCTCTTGCATAGTCGATGTAATCCTCTTCTAATAGAGAATCACCAACTGCTTTACCTTCGGCAGCCATGAATGTATAAGCCATTCCACCACCTATGATAAGTGTATCAACTTTTTCTAATAAATTGTTGATAACGGAAATTTTAGAAGAAACCTTAGAACCACCAAGGATTGCTACGAATGGTCTCTCTGGATTGTTAACCGCATTTCCTAAGAAATCGATTTCTTTTTGCATAAGGTAACCAACAACTGCTGTATCAACATATTTTGTTACACCTACATTAGAACAGTGAGCTCTGTGAGCTGTACCGAAAGCGTCGTTTACGAATACATCACATAAAGAAGCTAATTCTTTGCTGAACTCTTCACCGTTCTTTGTTTCTTCTGCTCTGTAACGTGTGTTTTCTAATAAAACAACATCGCCATCTTTCATAGCAGCTACTGCAGCTTTAGCATTTTCGCCAACTACGTTAGCATCTGCAGCAAATTTTACTTCTTGTCCTAATAATTCGGATAATCTGACAGCTACTGGAGCTAAAGATAATTCTGGTTTTGGTTCTCCCTTTGGTTTACCTAAGTGAGAGCAAAGAATTACTTTACCACCATCTGCGATTAATTTTTTGATTGTTGGAAGAGCCGCAACTAAACGGTTCTCATCTGTAATTTTTCCATCTTGAAGAGGTACGTTGAAGTCACAACGAACTAATACTCTTTTTCCCTTTACGTTAATATCATCAACTGATTTCTTATTTAACATGAGTCAAACTCCTTTCAATTTGCATTTCCGATTCGTCTAAAAAGGGTCCGGCCCAAACGACCGGACCCTGATAGGTCATTATTTACCTAAGCAAACGCTTACGGTAATCAAATATTTTATCTGAAATTATGCTAATTCAGCGAAGTATTTGATTGTTCTAACCATCTGGCTTGTGTATGAGTTTTCGTTATCATACCAAGAAACAACTTTAACTAATGTTGTACCATCGCCCATATCCATGCATTTTGTCTGAGTTGCATCAAATAAAGAACCGAATGTGATACCAACGATATCAGAAGAAACGATTTCATCTTCTGTGTATCCGAAAGATGCAGATGTAGCAGCTTTCATAGCAGCGTTTACATCAGCTTCTGTTACTGTACCTTCACAGATTGCGATTAACTGTGTTAAAGAACCTGTTGGGGTAGGAACACGCTGAGCACAACCATCTAATACACCATTTAATTCTGGAATAACTAAACCGATTGCTTTAGCAGCACCTGTAGAGTTAGGTACGATGTTAACAGCAGCTGCACGAGCTCTTCTTAAATCGCCTTTTCTCTGAGGTCCATCAAGAGTCATCTGATCTCCTGTGTAAGCGTGGATTGTTGTCATATAACCTTTTTTGATTTTAGCTAATTTGTTTAATGTGTTAGCCATAGGTGCTAAACAGTTTGTTGTACAAGAAGCTGCGGAAATAACTGTATCTTCTTTTGTAAGTGTATCTTCGTTAACACTGTAAACGATTGTAGGAAGATCATTTCCTGCAGGAGCTGAAATAACAACTTTCTTTGCACCAGCTTTGATGTGAGCTTCAGATTTAGCTTTTGATGTGTAGAAACCTGTACACTCAAGTACAACGTCTACTCCGATTTCGCCCCAAGGAAGTTCCTCAGCGTTTGCTTTAGCGTAGATTTTGATTTCTTTTCCGTCAACAACGATAGAATCTTCTTTCGCTTCAACTTCTTTATCATATCTACCTTGAGATGAATCATATTTTAATAAGTGAGCTAACATAGCAGGACTTGTTAAGTCGTTGATTGCTACTACCTCATATCCTTCAGCTCCAAACATTTGTCTGAATGCAAGACGTCCGATACGTCCAAAACCATTAATTGCTACTTTAACTGCCATGATAAATATTCCTCCTATGAAAAAAAATTTTATAATTACCGCATCTTGTCCATTGACTTTTGTGCGATGATTAATTCTGGCCTAATATGAGTTTGTTTTCTTTTTCACAAAACCCAAAACCATTTTAACTAATATGTCCTCAAATATCAAGAGGAAAATGATATTTTTTAAAATTTGTTCGATGAATTAATCCAGTTCGTCGATTAGAAAGTTGGCTATATTCATGGAATGATCTGAGATACGTTCCAAATTTACTAATAAATCTACAAACACAACTCCAGATTCCGAATTACAAATATTCCTTGAAAGCCTTGCTATATGAGACTCTCGGAACTCTTCTTCCAAATTATCTACTTTTTCTTCACACTTCACTACTTTTCGAATATATTCAACATTTTCTGTTTTACGGGTTAATAGTGAATTTTCAAAGGATTCTGTTGCTGCTTGACAAATTATCCTCATTTCCTCGCTTGCGTCACCTGTAAACTGTAACTTTCTTTCGATTGTTGCTATCGCCAATTCTGCAATATTTTCTGCGTGATCTCCAACGCGTTCAAAATTTATTATAGTGTAAAACATATGGTTCACAATAAGCTGCTGTTTTTCGGATAATGACAAATTACTTATTTTAACAAGATATTCTGTTAGAACACTTTCCATCTGATCAATCAAGGTTTCCTGTTCTATAACCTTTTTAGCCAGTTCTTCATCTCTTTCTAATAGTGCATGAATGGATTGCTTTACATTTTCAAGTGTTCTATCGCCCATATGAATTACTTGTTTAATTGCATTATCCAGCGCAAAGGATGGAGTCTCTAAAATTCGATCATCTAAATGTCTTTTCATTGCTTCTAGTTCATCATCCATTACATTATGTGTATTCTCTTTTATGATTACACCTGATAATTTTACCAAAAATCCACCAAAAGGGAATAAAAGTAATGTGTTCGTGATGTTAAATATAGAATGAAAAATGGAGATATCCACACTGGATATCGTTGCATTGGCAAATGTCGGATTCCACAAGAAGATGAAAAACATAAGGAATCCAAAAACAACCGCTCCTATAAAATTAAACAAAAAATGTATCACCGCTGCTCTTTTAGCCGTTCGATTCGCTCCTGCACTAGATATCAAGGCAGTAACACATGTCCCCATATTTTGTCCTAACGTAATATATACAGCACTGTTCCATCCTACCACACCATTAAGTGCAAGTGTTTGAAGTATTCCAACTGACGCAGAGGAACTTTGTATCAACGCAGTCACAACTAGACCTGTTAATATGCCAAGAATAGGATTTTTACCTAAAACACGAAATGCCTGATAGAAAACTGGAGAATTACTGTAAGGTTCTATGGCATTTGACATAAATTCCAAACCTATAAACAGAATACCAAGCCCGCTTAATATCTCACCTGCCTCCTTTTTCTTTTCAGACTTATGGAACATAATAAGAAAGGCACCTATTCCTATAAGTAGTGGAGCGAAAAAGGATGGTTTTAAAATAGTTGCCCATTCCCATTCATTCATGGAAACAATCCAACTGGTAATTGTGGTACCAATATTTGCTCCCATAATTACTCCCGCAGCCTGGCTTAAGTTCAATAACCCCGCATTCACAAATCCTACTACCATAACGGTTGTTGCAGAACTACTCTGAATGATTGCCGTTATCAGGGTACCTACCAGCACACCAAGAAAACGGTTACTTGTGATTTTGCCAAGAAAGTTATGCATTTTATTTCCTGCCGCTTTTTGCAGTCCATCCCCCATAACATTCATTCCATACAAAAACATTCCAAGACCGCCTGCAAATGTAAATATAGTTCCTAAAATTTCAACAGACATTGATACCTCCAAATAAATATTATTCTCACTCAAATATTTATTTTGGGCATTTCTATAACAAAATATACAAATAGCCCGATAGCAAAACTACCGGACTATTTTTTTAAAGG
>ERZ808278.843-NODE-843-length-16097-cov-3.332627_pt1 | contig 16097 bp, 12 predicted proteins | sample MGYA00521239_ERZ808278 | MGnify/ENA primary metagenome ERZ808278 (study PRJEB31516, sample SAMN03275600) | gut metagenome | biome: mammalia-associated habitat; material: feces | host: Papio cynocephalus | place: Kenya | collected 2012-07-17 ... | reverse complement strand
GACGCCCCTATGCCGGACAGAGATACCCCTCCCGATTCAAACGACAAGGGCGGCGGACAAAAAATGCCGACGGGAATGTCGCCGGAAGTTCCTTACGAGGCGCGCTATTTCACCGTGACGGTTTCCGCGGACGGAAATATCGAAAAGGCGGATTTTTCGAGAATTCTTACCGTTGACAAAACGACCGTCGACGATTACGTCGAAAAAGCCCTCGCCGACAAAAACGACCGAGGCTTTACGGCGCAGTTTCGTTACGCCAAAAGGACGAACGAACAGGGAACGACCATTCTTTTTCTCGATTGCGGACGAAAAATCGATTCTTTTAAATCGTTTTTATGGACGAGTATCGGCGTCGGTTCAAGCGGCTGCCTCGTCGTTTTCGTTACGTTCCTCCTCTTATCGGGGAAAATCGTGAAACCGATTGCCGAAAGCTACGAAAAACAAAAACGTTTCGTTTCGGACGCGGGACACGAAATGAAAACCCCGCTTACCATAATCAATGCCAATCTCGATTTGATTGAAAGCGGAGAAAACGCCCGATGCGACGAACTTGACGAAATCCGTTTGCAAACCAAGCGAATGAGCGAGCTTACGAACAACCTCGTTTACCTTTCAAAAATGGAAGAATCGGAGCATAAGCTTAACAAAATCGAAATGCCGCTTTCGGACACGGTTTCGGAAACGGTAGCCTCATTTAAAACTCCCGCCGCGGCGAAAGAACTCGATTTTTCCGCTCGAATCGAGCCGAATATTACGATTTGCGCTTCTCCCGACGCCGTAAGACAACTCGCGTCGATTTTAACTGAAAACGCAATTAAATACGCAAATAAAGGCGGCGAAGTAACCGTAAGTTTATCCGCAAATAAAAAAGCGGCGGTTTTATCGGTTTTCAACACCACCGAAAAACCCGTAAACAAAGCCGATTTGCCACGCGTTTTCGATAGATTTTATCGCGCGGACGATTCCAGAAATTCCGAAACCGGAGGACACGGAATCGGACTTTCCATCGCAAAAGCCGTTGCGGAAGCGCACGGCGGAACTATCAAAGCCGAAACGAAAAGCGGCAATGATTTTTGCGTTACGGCTACCTTGCCCGTAAAATAACGAAAGACTGCTTAAAAAGCCGACAGAAAATTTTTCTGCCGACTTTTTTATTTTAAAGTATATTTTAGTTTCGCGGGTTAAACTGTATTCAAAAAAAGGGAGGCGAATATCGTGACGGGATTTGTTTTTAAACGATACGAACTGAAATATTTACTGACGACGAATCAATATTTCACTGTGAAACGGGAGATTTTAAAAAGGCTTACTCCCGATAAGTTCGGAGAAAACACCGTGCAGAGTCTTTATTACGACACGCCCGACAACAGGCTCGTTCGCGAATCGATTGAAAAACCGATTTTCAAAGAAAAACTTCGTTTGAGATGTTACAACCTTAACGACGACGACAGAGATATTTACGTTGAAATGAAACGGAAATACGACGGAATCGTTTATAAAAGACGGATTGCCTGCAAGGAAAGCGAAGCGAAGAATTTGTTTGACGGAAAGTTGCTTCAATCAACGCAAATAGGAAAAGAACTTGGTTATTTTTTAAGTTTTTACCAAGATTTGCAACCGAAAACGCTTATACTTTACGACCGGGAAGCTTTCTTTGACAAGACGAGCGATTTGCGCGTAACTTTCGACAAAAACGTTCGCTATCGCAACGACGACCTTAATTTTTACACTTCTCTATGCGGTAAGCCGCTCTTATCCGACGGCCTCGTGCTTATGGAACTTAAAACGGGCACGGCGTTGCCGTTGTGGCTTTGCGATTTGCTCGATAAGGAAAATATCCGTAAAACGTCGTTTTCAAAATACGGCACGGCTTATCGGCTCGAATTTGAAAAAATAATCAGAATACAATCAATAAGGAGTACACTATTATGTTTGAATCGATTTTCAACGACGGAAACGTCCCCGCTCTCGGCTTCTTCATCGCTTTAAGCGTTGCTCTCGTTTGCGGCGTGATTTTTGCTTTTTTATCCTGCTATAAATCGGAATCATCTGCAAACTTCTTCATTTGCGCATCTCTTCTCCCGATGACTGTTGCCGCGGTTATCGCAATCGTAAACGGAAACCTCGGAATAGGCGTTGCCATTGCCGGAGCGTTCGGGCTTGTGAGATTCAGGTCCGCGCCCGGGTCGGCTCGCGAAATAACCGTTATATTTATAGGAATGACCGCCGGACTTGCCTTCGGCACGGGTTACGTCGCTTACGGAGTTATATTTTTGCTTGCTTGCGGCGCACTGCTCTTTGCTTTCACAAAATTCACCGAAAGAGCGAAAGCCGCAAAAAAGCCGGAAAAAACAGTGAAAATCACTATCCCCGAAACGCTCGATTACACAGGCGTTTTCGACGATATTTTTTCCGAATATACGGCTTCTTACGCTTTGGAAAAGGTGAAAAGCGTAAATATGGGCAGTATGTTCAGGCTGACGTATCGGGTAACTTTGAAAAACGCGGACTGCGAAAAATCTATGCTCGACGCTATCCGCACGAGAAACGGAAATCTCGAAATTCAATGCTCACGCACCGATATTATCGACAAGGAGCTTTAAAAGGAGTTTATTATGAAAAAAATATTTGTTTTAATTCTTGTTTTAATAACGTCTTTAAGCGTTTTCGCCTCCTGCAACGAAACGCCCGACAAACCCGATAACACCCCCGCGCCACCGGAACAAACGCAACCGAGCCAAGGTGCGACCGACGGCGAAACAGGCGAAAAAGCCGACAGTGAAAAAACGGATATTCCCGACGACCTCCCGGATAACGTGAACACTCTCGCGGTTTCTTTTACGGAAGGCACGGACAACTGTTGGGCTTTTGACGGACAAACGCTGACTTTTTCGGGTCTTTCAGCAGATACGGTATGCTCCGTTTCGGGAGAATTTAACGGCGCAATCGTGATTGACGCGGGCGACGACTACAAATTCGAGTTGGAGCTTTGCGGCGCGAAAATTTACAGCGGCGAGCAAAATCCTTTAACCGTTCTTTCGGGAGATAAAGTTACCGTTACGGCTAAAAAAGGCAGTAAAAATTATATTTACGACACCCGCGAAGCTATATCTTCGGACGACGAAACGTCTTATTCCTCCGCAATTTATTCCAAAACCGATTTGGATTTCGGCGGAAAAGGCGAACTCGTTGTGATTTCCGCAAACAACAACGGAATTCACACCAAGGACGACCTCAAAATTAAAAATCTCACCTTATCCGTGACCTGCGAGGACAACGCGCTTAAAGGCAACGACAGCGTGACGATATTCGGCGGAACGCTCACCCTCATTGCGAAAACGGGCGACGGAATTAAAACGAAAAACACCGATATTTCCTCAAAAGGCAAACAAAGAGGAAACGTTTCGATTTCCGGCGGAACGGTGAATATTTACGCCGCTTGCGACGGGATAGACGCCGCTTATAACGCAGAAATTAGCGGGGATTCGATTTTAAACGTTTATACCGACCGCTATTCTCCGTATTCCGAAACCGTGGAAAATTCAGCAAGCCAAAAATCGGAATCGATTAACGATTCCGTAACGTATTCCGTCGGCTTCGGCGGCGGTTTCGGCGGTATGGGTAAACCGGACGGCGGAATGGATAAACCGAACGGCGGTATGGGCAACCCGAACGGCGGATTTTCCGACGGGAACAGCGAAAAAGGCGACTACTCCACGAAAGGAATAAAAGCGGAGAACGAAATTTTGATTTCGGGCGGAACGCTCACCGTAAACGCATATGACGACGCAATACACGCAAACGGCGGAGAAACTCTTGAAAACGAAGCGACTTCGACGGGTAACGTTACGATTTCGGGCGGAACGCTCTCGCTCTTCTCCAAGGACGACGCGATTCATTCCGACGGTACGCTCACCGTTTCGGGCGGCGTTATCGACGTAACGGGAAGTTACGAAGGGCTGGAAGGAGTTTACGTTGCGATAACGGGCGGCGAAGTATCGATCGTTTCATCGGACGACGGCATCAACGCAACGACTACGTCAGGAACGGGAATTACGTTTGAAGGCGGCAAGGTCTACGTTTATGCGGGCGGCGACGGTTTGGATTCAAACAGCAAAACGAAATATAACGGAATACTCTTTGCCGGCGGCGAAATAACGATTATCAGCACTTCGGGAGGCGATTCGTCTATCGATACCGAAAACGGTTACGCTTACGAAGGCGGATACGTACTTGCCGTTTGCCCGGCAAACGGAATGAGCAACGAAGCGACGAATTGCAGCAATTTTTCGTCCGTCGCAACGAAAACGACGATGAACTTATCGCAGGGACAAACGCTTAACGTTAAAATCGGCGAAGAAACGGTAACGTCCGCGGAAATGCCTTGCCGAATTTCGGCGACGGTTATATTCCTCGGCTCGTCCGCCGCAAAGATAACGGCAGAATAATCGTTTAAAAAAATGTGGCGGTATGCGGGTTTTTCCCGCATACCGCCGCATTTTTTATTTGGCTTAAATTAAAAATTTGTCGAGTTCGGCAACGATTTTTTCGTTGCGTTTAATCTTCGGATTATCGTAAATCTTTCCGCGTGAAATAACCGTTTTTACGTTCCTTAAAACACGCAAATCGTCAAGCGGATTTTCTTCCGTGACAATCATATCGGCCGACTTGCCGACCTCTATCGTACCCGTAACGTCTCCTATCCCCGCCATTTCCGCGCTGCGCGCCGTGGCCGTGTATAAAGCAAAGGCGTTGGAAACGCCGATGTATTTGTGGAAATAAAACAGTTCTCTCCAAAACTCGTACTGCGCTATCCACGGACAGCCGACGTCGTTGCCTAAAACGACGGGTATATCGTTCTCAACGGCCGCTTTTGCGCAGTCGATTATCCCATCGAAAACCACTTTACCGTTAAACTGCTCGGTTTCCGTTATGCGGGAAAGCGAACGGTCGAAAAGCGCGTAAGGCACGGCGGGAGAAATGGTCGTGCATAAAAATGCCCCGCGTTCCTTAAAAAGCTTGATTATTTCCGGCGAAGGCTTTGCGCCGTGCTCGATTGAATCCACGCCGTTTTCGAGAGCGACCTTAACACCCTCGGGCGATTCGGCGTGAGCGGCAACCTTATAGCCCTCTTCGTGAGCTTTTTCGCATACGGCGGAAATAATTTCCGCAGGCATTTTAAGTTCGCCCGGAACGCCTTTTTCCTTTGCGTCGAGAACGCCGCCCGTCACCATTACCTTTACCAAATCGACGTTCTGGCTTTTAGCGACTTCAACGCGCCTGCGGGCTTCGTCCTCGTTCGTTACGGCAACCGCAACCGAACCTGCCATATGCCCGTTAGGAACGGATATTCCCTGATTGGCGGCAAGTATTCTCGGCCCGATTTTTTTTCCGCAAGCAATTTCGTCGCGGAGTTTTCCGTCGAAATCCGAAATTCCGCCCATCGTGCGGATAGTCGTAACGCCGCTCATAAGCTCGTCTTTCGCATAGCCGCAAACCAGTTTGTATGCGATTTTTCTCGTTAAAGCCGTGCTCATAACGGTTTTTACGAGTTTAGCGTTGTCGCGCTGCTTTTTTTGAGGCTTGCCGTTTCCCGCAAGGTGAACGTGCATATTTATAAGCCCGGGCATAATATATTTGCCTTTTAAATCAATCGTTTTATACCCGCTTAAATCGGCCTCGCCTGCCGACGTTATGCCGACTATTTTTTCGCCGTCGACAAGAATACTTTTACCTTCTTCAACGGTCATATCCTTTTTCCCGTTGAGTAGTTTGCAGTTGATTAAAGCGTACTTCATTTGCTTTACTCCGTTTATAATAATGGGTATATTATAATGTCGAGCGCATATTTTGTCAACACAATGCCGCCCGAGAATAAAAAGGCAAATTAAAAAGCATCTCGACGAGATGCTTGGCGTTGTTCTTTTGTTATATAAGGCTTACGAAAGAAATAAATTCTCCGTTCGTAGGCTTTTCGTATTTACCGAAATTTCCGCCGTAAAGAGAGTTCGCCACCTCGAAGAACTTTCCTTTGCTTATTACCGAATCGACCGCGTTTCTTATACATCTTTCGACGACGCTGCCCGAAACTCCGAATTTGTTTCCGACCAATGGATACAAGCCTTTCGTGAGATTGCTGAATAATTCGGGAGCTATATCGACCAATCTTACCGCTTCGACGAGATACTCGTAACCTTTAAGAGTTCTCGACAAGCCTATTTCGGTGAAAAATCTGCTGATTTTGCCCGGCGCGCCGTCTGCGCCGACGTTTGATAGAGTACGCCTGAATAAATCGACTATCGCGTTTTCGTCAAGCTGCTTCGTGTAAAGCTCGATGGGAAACATTCTTTCATAATCGCCTTTGCAAATATGATAAATTTTATAAACCGAAAAATTCTTCGTAAACTTTATCGTGCCGGTTTGCATATTGAACCAGGCCAATCTCGACGAAAGCTCGAAAAACATCGATTTGTAAAGCTGTTCGCCAATCAAAATGAATTCGTAATTTTGATTTATAATCGAACAAATCTCCGCGGCGTCGGCCTTATCCGCTTTAAAAATATCGACGTCGCAACAAAAGTTCAGCTTTTTGGCTAACCTGCCCGTCACTTCGTCCGCATCAATAAAAATTCCCTTCATCATTTACTCCTATCGCGTCGGCCAACGTTCCGTTTCATAAACGTTTTAAGCCTCTACGTAAATAGCGCAACGCTTTTGAAAATAAAGTAAAAGAAACGAACGTTACTTTTCGTAACGAGAAAAAATTTTTTACAATATTATTTAAAAACGTTGATGACTTTAAAATAAAGGTTAAAAAGCTTACAAAAATTCTAATTCCGTCTTATCCGACGTTTTTCTTGACTTTTTTTATATTATATTTTATCTTTCGCAATATGTCAAGCAATTTCGGTGAATTTTGTAAATTTTTTGTTTAAAATTTGTTCAAATTGTTAAAATAGTATTTTATGAAAATAGCAGGGCTAAATTTTAAAAGTTTAACCCTGCAAATTAACTAATTTTGAACGTATAATTCTTTATACGGATTTTCGGAATCCGGAGTTAAAATATAAAAATCCGAATTCAGCAAGCGGTTTGCGTCCTCCGAAAAGTACTCGCAGAACTTGAAAACGTATCGTTTGATTTCTTTCAAGTCCTCTTCGTTCGCCTTTTTAATTCGTATTTTCGGCGAAAGATTTTTCGGCTCTTTGGCACACCTTATAACGATTTTCCCTCCGTGCATACCCGTGCCGCAGAAAAATCCGACGGGGCTTTTGTCGTCTTTACGGTTCAAAACGATTATTATTCCGCCCGCCTGATACTCTCCGAGAAAGCTTCCCGCAGTTTCGCCGATAACTATAACGGGTTTCTTATCGCCGTATTCCTTTATATGAATACCCGTTCGGTAACCCGCTTTCCCTTCGATATAAATCGTGCCGCCGCGCATTGCGTAGCCGGTGGCGTCACCCGCAGAACCGTAAATTACCACGTTGCCGTCGTTCATCGTGTCGCAAGCTTGGTCCTGAACGTTGCCGCGGACGGTTATTTCTCCGCCGCTCATAAAAGACGCCAAACCGTTGCCGGGAACTCCGTTTATGATAATCTTCTTATTTTCCGTTCCCGCGCCGATAAATCTCTGACCTTCGCAATTTATAAGTTCAACCTCTTTTTCCTCGCGGATAAGTTCGCCGAGCTTTGAAAAATCGAGTTTTTCGCAATTTATTGTTTTCATCGGTTTATCTCCAAAATCATTCGCCGGCGTGTTTTATTCCGAGAATGGCAAGCTCTTTTTCGTTAAGCCCCACCCCGCGGAGCATCAGCCTGTTGCCCTTTAACGCCTCAATGGAATTTATACCCATTCCACCCATAAATTCCTTTATCTCGTGATCCCACGCCGTGAGAAGATTCACGAGCCTTTTACTGCCCGTTTCCGGCTCTAACCTTCCGACGAGTTCCGGAATCTGCGTGGCTATTCCCCAATTGCATTTGCCGGACTGACAGTTTCTGCAAAGGTGACAACCCAATGCGACGAGCGCGGCAGTGCCTATATATACCGCGTCCGCACCGAGAGCTATCGCTTTAACCACGTCCGCGCTGCTCCTTATAGAACCTCCCGCAACGAGCGATACGTTTTCTCTTATTCCCTCTTCGCGAAGTCGCGAATCCACCGAGGCAAGCGCAAGCTCTATGGGGATTCCCACGTTATCTCTTATCCTCGTGGGGGCTGCGCCCGTTCCGCCGCGGAAACCGTCTATCGCAATTATATCCGCCCCGCTTCGGGCAATTCCGCTTGCGACGGCGGCGATATTGTGAACAGCCGCAACTTTGACTATTATCGGCTTTTTATATTCCGTCGCTTCCTTTAAAGCGAAAACGAGTTGTTTTAAATCCTCTATCGAATATATATCGTGATGAGGCGCGGGAGAAATCGCGTCCGTTCCGACGGGAATCATTCTCGTCATAGAAACGTCCTCGGTTATTTTCGCCCCGGGGAGGTGGCCGCCTATTCCCGGTTTTGCGCCCTGCCCCATTTTTATTTCGATTGCCGCTCCCGCTTCGAGATAATCCTTATACACGCCGAATCTTCCCGACGCAACCTGAACGATAGTATTCTTTCCGTATTTGAAAAAGTCTTTGTTAAGCCCGCCTTCGCCCGTGTTATAGCATATTCCGAGCTCCGTAGCCGCAAGAGCAAGACTTTTATGCGCGTTGTAACTTATCGAGCCGTAACTCATTGCCGAAAACATTATCGGAAGTTCAAGATTGAGCCTCGGCGACGTGTTGCAAACGATATGTCCGTTTTTATCGCGCTGAATTTCGTGATTGCGTTTTCCGAGCGTAACCTTGGTTTCCATAGGCTCGCGAAGAGGGTCTATGGAAGGGTTCGTCACCTGCGACGCGTTGATAAGGATTTTATCGAAGTAAACGGGATATTCTTCCGGACAACCCATAGAAGAAAGCAAAACTCCGCCGCTTTCGGCTTGTTTGTAAATTTCCTTGATTACCGAATCCTTCCAGTTATCGTTTTCTCTGAAAAAGAGGTCGCTCCTGACGATTTTTAACGCGCGCGAAGGACAAAGACTCACGCATCTGTGGCAGTTGACACACTTGGATTCGTCGGAAACGAGCCTGACGCCTTTTTCGGTTTCGATTAAGGAATGAACCCCGTTAAAGCACTGCTTAACACAAATTCCGCACGTCGTGCATCTCGTCAAATCTCTTTTTATTTCATAATCGGCGTAAACGTAACTCATATGTCACCCTCGGCAAAACAGTTAAGATTGGTTATCGGCGGGTTGGATTTTTCGCCTTTTAAGGTTACTATAATCGGCTCTCCGCCGCGCGGCGCAAAAAAGTCGACGGAATTTTCATCCATTTTTCTTATGGCGCACTCCTCGCTCGCAAAATACGCGCGACTGCCGTTTCTCGCAGTTACCATCGAGCGAAGTTTCAGCCTGTCGTTTAACGCCATCATTCCGCCGTTCCAACCGACGAGAATCGAAAACGGACCGGTCATAAGAAGGCTCGGGAATTCCTTGCGGAGGTAATTGCAAACGTCACGGCGTTCGTCGGACATATTTTCAATCGTCGTCCAGAAAGGCGCGGCGATTACAGCCGCCGCTTCGGACATCGTCAAACCCTTTTTGCGAACGAGAAAATCGAGAGCGTAGGTTATAACCTCGGTGTCGGTTAAAAGAGTGCATTTATAACCGAACATTTCGATAAATCTTCTGTTTGCGTCGTAAGACGATATTTCGCCGTTGTGAACGACTGAAAGGTCTAAAAGCGAAAAGGGATGCGCTCCGCCCCACCACCCGGGGGTGTTCGTGGGGTATCTTCCGTGAGCCGTCCAGCCGTATCCCGAATATTCTTCCAGTTTGAAATAATCGCCTATATCCTCGGGATAACCGACGCCCTTGAAGCAGCCCATATTTTTTCCGCTCGAAAAAACGTAAGCGCCCTTTATCTCGTTGTTTATTTTTATCACGCAACGAGCGACGTATTCCCTTTCGTCAAGCTGACTGTCGCGAAGTAAATTATGGTCGGGCATAACGAAATAACGCCAGATTAGCGGTTCGTCCGTTACGTGAGGATTTTTCCTCACCGGGATTTTAGAAAGGTTTATTATCTCGAATTTTTCGTCAAGATAATCCTCGCACGCTTTTTTCGATTCCTTATCGGAATAGAAAACGTGAAAAGCGTAATAATCCTTATACTGCGGATAAATTCCGTAACCGGCAAACCCGCCTCCGAGCCCGTTTGAACGCTCGCGCATCGTGCGCATTGCTTCCGTGATAATTCCGCCGGAAATCATCTCTCCGACTTCCGAAAACACTCCCGCTATCGCGCAGCCCGAAGATATTTTCGTTTCGTTTTCGCCCTCTTTGTACATACGCTCCTCCGTTCGTAATGCCGACCAAGCAAGAATAGCCCGCCGTATTAACGCAATTTTCGGCTATTCGTTTTTTAATATATAATGAAAATCAACTACAAAATTATAACCGCACGACGGTAAACTGTCAAACGATTAACCATAATTATATTTTATATCGATAATAACGAGACAAAGCGTCGCAATAAAAAAAGAAATTTGACGACTAAAACGACAAAACTGCAAGCAATATAACGGACAAAACCGCATAACACGACGAAACGAAATTCGCCCTTTTACCCGTATTAGTAAGCTCGCAAAAGAAATATAAAGCGATGAAATAAGCCGCCGCAAAACCTATCGGAAACGATTTTATTTGGAGCGGAAAATTTGAAAAAACTTCGCAAAGCCCGGAAGTCAAACGAAGAATATTAGACGGCACAAATAGGGCTATAAGTCGATTAACAGGCAAAATTGCCGAAATCGCTATACCAATCCAAAGAGTGTAAAACGAAACGCTGACAAGCGGAACGACCAGGAGATTGGTAACGAAAGACACCAAAGGATAATAACCGAAAAAGATTACGCTTAACGGAATGGCAACTGCGGAAGCCGAAAACAAAACGGCAAGAGAATCCCGAAGTTTGGACGGCAGAAACCGAAGTTTATCGGCAATCGGCCTTGAAAGAGTTATAATCGCAAAGCTGATTGAAAACGAAAGAATGAAGCCTGCCGAAAACAAATCGAACGGGTTGATAAGCAGCGTAACGACCATTGCGAAAGCAATCGTGTTCCCCCTATCCTTCTTTTCGCCGAAACTTCCGACGACGGAATAAATCGAACACATAACCGCCGCTCTGACGGAGGACGGAGTCATTCCGCAAAGATATGCGTAAAATAGCAATAAACAACTTATAGCAAGACTTTTATAAATTTTCTTAATCGGAATGAATTTGAAAATAAACGAAAAGGCAGCAAAAAGCATACAGACGTGCATACCCGAAACGGCGAAAACGTGAGCTATGCCAGACACACGATAAAAATCTATCACGTCTCCCGCCTCGTCGGTGTCGCCCCTTAAAAGCGACCTCGCCACGGCGTACTCTTCTTTACCAAGACCTTCGGATAAAATCTCGTCGGTAAAACGCGCAAATTTCGCATATATACGGTTGCTCTTTCCCGTTATTTCGTAATGCGTTACTTTTGCGGAAACCATCGCCCTGCCGTGAAGCGCGTTATTCGATAAACCTTTTCCGTCGAATTCGGTTGCCGGCGCGGCGTTGCACACGACGTTTACCGCGTCGTACTTTTTCATTCCGGACGGAGCGTAACGCCAATAAAACTTACCGCCGCTTTTGCCGTTATACTTACAATTTCTTAACGTAACGAAATATTTTCCGTCGTTTTCGTAAACCGATTCCACCTCGCCGGAGATAAAATAATCGCCGCTTTCAAACCTACCCGAACGATAACTTTTAAAGGCCGCGCCTGCGGAGAACATTCCGACTACGGAAAAGAATGCGCAACATATCGCGGTTATCGCGTAAGCCTTCATTCTCCCTTTAAGACAAAACTGCAATGCCACCAAAAAAATTACAGCCAAAAACGCCACCAAAAACGCAACGGCGGCAAATTCGTTTGCGGCGAATTTTACGAAAAAGAATATTCCCGCGGCAAACGAAAGAGAACAAAACAATATAGGTCTGAAATTTACGGGCTTATTTATAAATCGTAAGATTTCCCCTCTTCCGCTATCGTCCATTCCCCTTTTCTTCCTGTGTTTTCAATTATTTTTTCTTCGTTATACAACGGGTTAATATGCGAGATAATCGACTTATTGCCCCACTTATTTCCGTATGCAACACATTTCTCGACGCTTAAATGCGGAGCGTTGTCATTCCAATCGGCTTCAATCAATCCGCCGTCGATAAGCACGACGTCCGCTCTTTTATAAAGCTCGTCAACCGAAGCGCAAACGTTCGTATCGCCCGTGTAAGAAAAACTCTTTCCGTCCGCAACGATATTCACTCCGTAACACTGCTCCGGGTGCTTCATTTTAAAAAAAGTAAGTTTAACGCCGTTGAATTCGCGCTCGCCCCCGTCGACGTATTCAACGTCGAAAAACTTCGACGAAGAAAGCAACGAGCATATTTCCCTTTCCGATTCGGGACAAAAAACCTTTATTTTGCGATTGAATTTTCCACGCTTTTCAAGTTGTTGAAGGTAGTATCCGAAAATCGGAACGTCGGACGAATGGTCGTGGTGAAAATGCGAAATTATAAGACAATCAATCTCTTCGGGAGGCATACGCTCCTCCAAACGCGAAAAAACGCCGGAACCCATATCGAGAACGAACGCGGCGTTTTTCGTTTCCAGTAAATAGCCGCTCGTCGCGCCGTTTTCAGGCGGAAACGGACCGTATTTTCCGAGAACGGTAAGCTTCATCTTTTTTCTCCGTTTTCATTTTAAAATAATTGCATTTATTTCAAAACGTATGATATAATATATTAGCTTAAATAAGTCTGCGGCGTTTGAAACGGGAGTTAATTAGATCCACAAATCAAATAAGGGAGCTTGGCGTCCTGAATAATACGTTACGCCCGCGGCTGCGGTTAACCGAGCCGATTTTTATTGCGGGAAAACGAATTTACTCGGCAGAGCACCCACCTGTTTTTAGAAAACGGGTTGATTTTTCTTCGCGTACGGCGCAGGCAGATTTATTTTTCGCCGTTTAGTAAAGCCGATTTTCCAAATCGGCTTTTTCTTTGCAATTTTTAAACCGATAATTTTTTTCCGCTTTCAAACGCCCGAAATCGGTGATTTTCGATTATTTTACGATAGCCTCTTTGCGGGTGGACGCTTATGCTTATAAAAGCGAAATCGCCGCTTTTAACTCGTAATCCACTCCGTTTTCAACGGCAGGCTCGATTATCCTGTCCGCATAAACGGGCAACGCTTCTTTTCTCACCCCGACGCCGTGAATACTAAGCCCCGAAACGGGCCAGTAAATTTTTGCGGTGGTAAGCCTAATTGCGTCGCCTAAAACGGGGTTTTGAATCGTGGTTTGCATTATGCCTTTCCCGTAAGACCTGTAAACCGTTTTTCCGTTTGAAGTCAAAGCGGACAAAACCACGCTGACTTTTTTATCCTTATCGTAATCGAGCATCGCGCCGATGAGAGCCTCCGAAGCGGAAGCCGTGCCGGAATTTGCGAGAATGACTATTTTTTCAAAACCGTAATCGGCGTAATCGACGGAATCCGAAACGAACCTGCTCTCGCTCCCGTCCTTATAAACGGCCTTGGACACGAGATGCTTCGTGCCGCTTTTTTCATCGATGAAATGCGAAGAAACGGTTTCGAGAATACTCATATAACCGCCTCCGTTATTCCTCAAATCGAGAATAAGTTTGTTTTTGCCGCCCGCTTTAAACTTTTCAAGGGCGGTTTTCATTTGCCACGCCGAAGAACCGACTTTTTTTTCACTGCCGGTTCCGTTGAACGAAGCGTATCTTATATAAGCCGTTTTATCGTCAAACGAGGAATCTCCGTCGTCAAAACGCGTAATTTTCATTTCGGTTTTCTTCCCGTTTGAATCGAGACCGTCAAAAAAGCGATAATCCCCCTCGTTATCCTTATAAAAAACGTAAGTTTCCTGATACACGCTGAAAGCGAGCGAACAAATCGCTTCCTCTTCGCCGCGTTTCAGTTTTAAAGAAAACTCCTCGTCGTCGGCAATTTCCGAAAAAATCGCGGTTAAATCGTCGAGCGTTTTAATTTCGACGTAATCGCTTTCGTCAGGCTTTTTCACTCCGATAATGACGTCGCCTTCCTTAACGCCCGCTTTTTCCGCCGGGGAATTACCCTTCACGGAAGAAATTTTAAGGGACGTTTTATCGTATGAAATGCCTATGCCGTTGCGCCTGCCCGTCGCTCCCATAGAAACCGCTTCATACTCTTCCTTGGTCATATACTCCGAATACCTGTCGAGTATGCTGTTGCCCATAACGGAAATAAAATCGTCGGATTCTTCGAGGTAGTATTTTTTATACGTTTCGACGATAAATCTGAGCGAAGCCATATCCGAGTCGCTTACGTCGCGCAGGATAAATCCCGCAAAAAACGAGCCGACAAGACATATCGCGCATACGACGCCGATAATTATTCGTTTGAAAATCTTATTGTTTTTCGATTCCTTTTTTTCCGAATTCGTTTTTTCCTTACTCATTGTTTCCTCCGATTTTTCGGCGTACTTTCTTTAACGGTTTAACTTTTCAGCCGAGCAATTTATATAAAATAGTCATAAGCCTGAACGTCATAGCGTCCTGAAACTTACGAATGTCGAGCCCCGTGGCCTTTTCGATTTTATCGAGCCTGTACATAAGCGTGTTTCTGTGCATAAACAAATTTCGCGAAGCTTCGGAAACGTTCAGGTTCGCTTTGAGAAATTCCGAAGCGGTTTCGAGCATCTCCGAATCGGCAAAAACGCTTTTCGTATCCGGTTCGGAAAGAACGTTCAAAAACTCTTCGAGTTTATATTTCGGCATATCTTCGAGCAATTTTATAAAGACGTATTCCTTATAAGTCGCAACGACGGTTTTCATCTCGAACATACCGCTCATTCTCACCGCAATCGTGGCCTGCTTATAAGAAACCGCGCTATCCGAAAAAGAACGCGTAGTCCCGCCGACGCCGATTTTAACCTTTACTCCCAGTTCCTCCTCGATGGATTGAGCCATAAGATACGCGTAATCCGTAAGCGACTGGAATTCGTTTTCCTGCGAAGCGTTTTCCTGAAATTTAACGTACGCGCAGGAAACTTCGTCCGTCGCAACCACCAAATCACGTGCGTTTGATTTGAAATTCTCCAAAAAGTCCAAAATATCCGAAATCGAGCCGCTTTGCGAATATATAACGTAAACGCTGCAAGGCAAATCCGGAATTCCGAATTTGCGAACGTATTTTTGAGCCTGCAAGGAATTACATTCGCCGAGAAGCACGTTTTTCAAAGAGTCGTTTTTACTCGTCGAAAAATCTTTTCCGCCGATATTTTCAAGCATAACCGAAATTACGCCCGCGATATTCGCGCCCTCTCCGCGCTCGGAATCGACGTAACCGACGTATTCGTCCGCCTTGTGACGAAATTTGAAATAAGTCTTCCCCTTGCCTTGATTTTCGATTATCCCGTCGACCTTTCCGTCGGCGCGCTCGATAATTTCGTTCGGCTGCGGAGAATAACTGTCGTCGCCGTTTTCAAGATACACCCTTACGCTTATGCCGGTGCGCTGTTTCACGGAGTCTATAAGAGTGATTATTTCGTTATCCATAGTATTTTCCTCGTTTTTTCAGTCCTCGTTCAATCCGAACTCGTTCATTTTAGTCTCGTTTTTTCTCGTTTTTCGTGTTATTCGCAATTTAATATTTTCTCGCTTCCGCGCAAAAATCAAAACATTCGTCCTTTGAAAAAATCAAATCGCAAAGCCGAACCCTGTAATCGTAAAAAAACGAATAAGTTTCCTCGATTTTTTCCGCGCCCGAAAACGGAAGAATCACTTTGAATCGCCCGTCTTTTTTCACGAAAGCGCGCGATATTTTTTCGCCCGTGAAACCTTTTTGTGCAAGCACGCCCGCAACGCGCATTTCCATATCGATAAGCGCGAAAACGATATACGGCGCGTAATTTTTCGTGGCGACGTTCCTCGCAAGATACTCCGTAACGTCCGCTCCGCAA